>Ga0065711_1004040_pt1 | contig 48549 bp, 26 predicted proteins | sample Hoacrofraction12_FD_59098 | JGI IMG/M metagenome (GOLD analysis project Ga0065711, IMG submission 59098) | Hoatzin crop microbial communities from Cojedes, Venezuela - Epithelial fraction 12 v2 (version 2) | ecosystem: Host-associated > Birds > Digestive system > Esophagus > Crop | place... | reverse complement strand
TTTTTTCCATGCTTTTAAGTAAAATATGTCCATATATGTTAAAGGCAAGTCTTTGTCTACACTGCTGGTTTTCACCTTTTTAGGAAACATTTAAAAGCCTGTTATTCTGTCAATAACAAATACAACAAAAGACATAGCTTTCCACATGAAAATCATAAATAGCTGTGGATTTCACAGACTGCAAAAAAAATTTTCTGAGCAAATCCAGGTGGGCAAGAAATTATTTCCAGCCTCTATATGATAAGCAATGCATTTCACAAATGAATCGCAAAGTATTTCATAAATACCGTAAAAGTCTCTCATTAAACTCTCTGAATATTATTAGTATATCTGTAGAGAAGCAGCTAAATATAGGTACAAGTAAATTCTATACTGAACAGAAATTATTATATTTTTTGTTTTATTCATTTAATAGGACTACTTTCAGGATCACTTTCAACAGAGACTACGAATTAGGACCCCCAAAATACGTACATCCATCAAGACCACAGAGGTCAAAGGAAAAGTCAAAAGCAGAGCTCAGGTCTCCTGACTTCAGTCTTGTCTCTGCATTTCCACTTCCCTGTTCTCTTCTGAAGAAGGACTGATGTCAGTCATTTGAGAAATAACCCAATAATCTATACTGTGGACTCTCTTCTCAGGTTCAGAACACAGGAAGTTACTGGGAGTCCCATATACAAAATATTTTAAAATTAAAGCAATGGCTTTATGTAAAGTTAATTTCCACCTTCCTATCATAAAATATTTATCAACAGAAAGTGAAAGAGATAGACAAACGCCGAGATCAATTTAGTCAAAAAAATGTATAAACACCAACAGTTTGCAAGGTCCTCCTTTTCTTCTGGACGCACAGGTAGCAATTGCTTCCTCTTTTCTCCCTCCTCCTAGGTTGGAAAACTGAATCATCCTCCCTTCACTGCCCGCAAACATTTGCTGGGTTTTATTACCTTTGCTCCTCTAATAAAAAATCCCTGGGTTAATTAAAAATTCCCCAGCCCTGAGAGAAGCACACCTGGACACAGCGAGGCCGTACCCTTCTTGGAAGGTAAGCTGAACGGGGGAAGCTGGTGCCCCCCAACTCAATACAACGCCCTGTACTCACTGCAACACATTTTGTCATACCTGAGAGGGAACAGATGGCACAGCACACACAACGCCGTCGCTTTGCCTGCCGTGGGGAAGGGCCATCTCCTGTCCACCACCCCAGGAGAGCATAACCACTGGTTAATCGTGGAGACTGGCAGAAAATGTCACTGTACCTTAGACACCCTGGGCTTTCATTTGTTTTTCTTCCTGTGTTATATATCTCTCACTGTTTATTGATTTTCCCAGAGAAGGATTTTTCTGTCGCTATAGGAACCCGCAGTGACCACCACACGCAACCTCAGCCAGGGGGTGGCAAAGAGCTGAGAGGGAATTTCAGCCCACCCCGTGCTGCGCAGAGCCTGTGGGTAGCAGCTACCCTGAAGTGTTACCCATACGTAAAAGGCTGAGGACCGCAGACTTGTGGTCTCTTGAATCCTAAAGAGATTAGGATCTTTAGGATTGAGTGTGTCTTGAATCCTAAATAGGACCCCTAGTACCACTAAAGAAGAAGAACATGCATAGAAAAAATAAGATTTTCACTTATAATTGGAAGTTCACTGGCCAAAAATATTTTACGATGGTTGTTTCAGTAGGCCGTCATTTCCTGCACAGCTGTTTGCAGTTACGTGCCATTTCATGGTAGATAAACCATTACCAGCTGTAGAGTACCAGTAACTTACACAGCAACTGTTAAAGCAGACAACTTGGTGTCTGTTCTAAACCGGATTTCCAACCCTTTTCAGATACAAGAAGGAGATGAGGGAGCCAATACTTGGTCCTAATCTTCCTGAAGTTCTGCATGCCCACGAATTTGGAAAGCCAAAAGCACACTTGTAAGCTGCACAGACACTTTAAAATGACTATTTGACTAAGATAATGCTAGGAATGTAACTGCAGTTTTTACATTTTCCACTACATAGGAAGAGCTCTACAGTTCAAAATATAACTACATTTATAACAAACTGATCTACACTGCAAAAAATAAAACCACATCAAGGTGATTAAACATGAGCAGTTGGTATCTCTATAATTCCAGGTTAAAATCTAGCAAAACTAGAGTACCTGTAAACCAAGAAGGCAGGGATTAAAACCCCATAGGTTTTACGATCTCCACCCAACAAACACACCATTTTTTATAAAAATGAAAGCATGTATATTGTATCGTAACAACATCAACTCTAACACACGTGACACTGTTCTAATTTTATTACCTAAGCATTTTCTTTACTAGGAATTTTCTTACATAGGAAACCCTATCACTGGAATATATATTATTAGTTAATAAAATCTATATATATATAGTTTCTTGAGAAAAGTTCAGGTATGTATGGATACATAAGTATCTTTAATGTGCAGTGTTTATAATTTTGAGAACACAGACGAAAGAACATTTATTTTGGGTCAATGTTAAAAGTTGTGAGGAAGTAAGTATTTCTTTGAACTTGAAACAACTAACAAGCTTTATAAACTCAAGCCATTGTCCCTTGAACTAAAGAAAGATACCTGTTGACTCTTGGGTATGGAATAAATATTGTTTTTTCAGCAAGCTGAAATCAGCCTGCTGAGAGCAACAACACACACTGCATTTGCACACAAAACATGTTTGATCCTAACGCTCACGAAGGCAAGGTCAGACACTGACCATCTTCATGCCTAAATCCCACATGAAATAAATACACATACAAATAGATGCACATACATACACACACACATTTACATTTAAATTAAAAATATAATGTGCCAATGCAAAGTGTCTACTTCCAAGAACACAAGCAAGCACAGAAGCACTGGAGGAGATCACTGATATTTTTTTGTCAGACTGTAATCATTGTGAAATGCCTTTGACTGGAGTTCCTGTAATTCTGCAGAGATCTTTCGTGGCACATTTCAGGGCCCATGAAGGAGAAGAGGGTTGGGAACAGTCAGCATGGATGTAACAAGGGTAAATCATACTTTACCAACCTGATTGCCTCTGATGTTAAAACAAGTGGATTTGTGGATGAGTCGGAGGGAGGGCTGTGACTGCCATTGACGGCAATTTTAGCAAGAGGTTTGGCACTGGCTCCCACTCTATTCTTGTATGCAAGTTATGGTGCTACAGTCTAGAAAACCAGATGAGTAAAAACCAGTTCCATGGTTCATGGTGACGCCCTGTCCGAGGACCTGTGACAAGTGGAGTCCTCACCCAGGGGTCTGCAACCTGGGACCTGTCATGCTTAACATCTTCATCGATGATGGGGAGGAGGGACAAGGTGTGCTCGTCACGTTTGCGAATCACATTGGAGTGGGGGATGCAGCTGATGTGGCAGAGTGCATGCTCCAAGAAAGCTTGAGACCACATCTTTTACACAGTGATGTGCCACTGATGGTCAAATGTGGCATGAAAAACTTTCACATGGAAAATGAAAAATATCCACAGAAACTCAAAGACAGGATTGCCAGGCAGAGGCACTAGTCATGCCTCAAGGGTCTCTCCACTGAATTCTACACAAAGTCAGAGCAAGTCGTCCCTGTTCCAAGTGCCTATCAAAAAAGCCTGAAAAGAAGAAGAGCTTTTTGGGACTAGAAGGTGTCTCAAACAGCTAAGAATCAGAAATTTGATGAATTATCTGGATGTTTTTAGAAACATTTTCCTTTATCTTCAGCAGACAAATGTGCAAATCCAAATGCCAGAGAACCAAATCAAGACTTCACAAAGCTTAACGCTTACAGGGGCTGCTGCTTCTTCCCAACATAATCATGTCTCTTCATATTTCATCAGTTCCTTGGTATAATATAATTATCCTTTCTTTCATGAGCAGGGCTGTTCGCTACTATTAAAAGGGGAGTTTAGGATGACTAGAAAAAGCCAGAGTAAAAGAATTGGTTTTCCAGGTGTGAAAAATCAGGATTTCCCCTTCAGTCAACGTAATTAACCGAAGACCTAGTGGACACTGACAACTGGAAATGCAAACATAGCATCAAAGAAACAACACAATGACTACTGTCTTGTTTAAGTCTTTTCACGTTACATGTTTAAGCCATTTCAATCTTTTGTATTTACATCATGCTACTCCACATTTTCTATAAATCCAGAATTTCTATAAATCTATTTTCTATATTTTCTGTAAATCCAGACTTTAAAAGACACAGAGGACACAAATTTTGCTGTATCTCAGAAGCTGACATTAATTGAAATCACTTGGAATTAAGGTTGCATACCAGCAAAAAAAAGAAACTATAAAAATTCTGTTTTACTATTAAACTTCTGAACTCAGCCCATCAAATTCCTTTGCAGATAAGTAGAATTATTTTTGGCCAAGTGACGAAAGTTTGCATTTCATCAGGATTAATGGATATAGAGAAATTACAGAAATAGAATCAAAATCATCTCATCAAGTGAATCACTGGAACACCTGACACCTCATTATTTTACAGAAAGGGAAAACAGCTGCAAAGTTGTTGGAGGTAAACATAGAAGTCTACTCTAAAAAAAATTATTGTTAAATTATACAAGTCTACTTCTGCATGGCAATGTTTCCCTGCTGAGTGCACTCTTGATTGGAGGCAAAGCCTGCAGAATGGTGTGTCTTAAGACATAGATGGAACAACGGAGAGAAAGATCTCTCTGGAATTCAATTTATATCCCCTGTTTTACTCTACTGTGGTTAGAGCATCTGTAAACACGTCAAAACTATTGTAAGCAGACAGTTTATGAGCCTGGACCATGCATCTTTCCTGGTGGAACAGAATGGAGCTTGCTTTCTGGTGCACAGCATTTAGAAAGGGAAATTAAAACATTTTAATTGACATTACATTTGAAACTTTAAGATACCAGACAGGGGTGTCACACTACAGGGAGCCAGGAATAAATTAAAGCAGTTTTGTGCTATGGTTTTGTTACAATTTTGTTCAGGGGCTGACTTTGTGATTTCTTTGCAGGGAACAGGTTATCTGCAACAGCCACAAGCCGTCCGAAATAGTAACGTGCACAAGACACCTAAACAGAGATTGTTATATTAAAAACTAGCCAGTAGGGAAACAAAAGGGCAAAGAGAGAAAGGTTATTACACACAAGAAGAACTAACAGTCTCTGTTCCTCAGGGGAACGTAAGCGACACAAGTGCTACTCTCCTTATCTTGGTCAGCCAGAACCTCCCAAATGCCCAGACCTCGCCCTGCCCCTTCCGCCAGGAGATACACGCTGCCGCCCGTTTGCGCTTTCAAGGCTACCACCATGTATCCCTTTTCCTGAGATTCTTGTCTTCAAGTGTAAATCAATGTGAATCCACTTTCCTCAAGCATGAATCAACATGAACCAGCAGGCCAGGGGCTACACTTCACACCTGGAGCCTTTTCTACATTCAGAAAAAAAAACGGTAAAAACCTGGGCTTGAAAATTTTTCTTATTATATTTTTTTACGAGATGCCTTCTCTGAGAAACCCAAGTATCTAAGAACTCAGCATAGACAGTAGAACAGTCAATTGCTCTTTAATTACAAAGTCCACTGAAATCAAGAGAGAAAGTATTCACAGGAGCACTAAAGTTATCATTCCTTTATCTGACTCTATTCTATTTGACTTCCAAACCACTTCCAATCAACTGGTTAGTGTGCACAATGCAATCAGGTGCTACAGAAATATTTAGATTTATTATATGAAATTTAATAAGAGCAATGGCAGAGTCCTTCAGCTACTTGGTAGACTACCATCATGTCCAGTGCCTCTAAATAATCAAATGCTCCTATATTTACTTCATTCACTTTAACTGAACATGACACTTTCTGCAGTGCAAACAATTGTATTGTCAATTTAAAAAAAATAAATCTGTCCTTTACTTTCATATTCTCCCTAATATTTCCAAGGGACAAACCTTGCTCTTCAACATTTACAGCTTCCATATATGTTAGGAATGCGTTCCCTCAAATGTCCTAAAGCAGGAACGACTCCTACTTTGCTGTTTACCAGAAATTATTAGATAGCTAAGATAACGAAGCCACAGACATACCAGTACAGACTAATCACAAAACTACTGTAGTGACTTTAAAATTCACCTTAAATGTACAATGATGTTGCAAATTCACACTGGGTATTTTAAAACTCCAGGACAATGGCAAAATAGGAGGAACAACACTAACAGGTACTTTTTCCATAAGTTTTAATGCATAATATGTCTAAGCACTACTGTTTCCATTTTATTCTTGAACAAATTCAGGCACTGCAAATCTCAGTGACAACAGCAGCATGTAGTTCTTGACGCACATCACCTGCTGCAGCTACTACAGCCTCTTTCTACCTTTGGAGAGGCAGTGCTATAATACTAAGCCCTCAAACTGTGAGTCAACAGTATCCATTTTAAAACACAAAACTGACATATATAAAGGTGCAACACTGATTAAAGACTAATTCAAGTGTTCAGTTCTATTTCTGTACACACAGAATTGACATTGCTGTACCAAAAAGGCACTAATACAACGCTTTCTGTTCCATTCAAGCAACAAAAACAGCAAGGTGAAAAATGGCACCCGGTATCTGCCCAACACCTGACAGATGACACATATAGCGTTGGAGCCATCCGTAGTGAAACACCTGCAGTAAGAATGGAGCCTCAAGTATTTTGCAGAAAGAACCCAGGAAGCCCAAGGGTGGGCCCCACGCCGAGGCACAGAGCTTTGTATCACTCCTTGGCTCCCCGTGAACACCTGACACCACCGTTACAGAAAATGGCAGGGGACCACTTTGTATTTCAGAGCATAAATGATGTTGTTACTAGTGATCCTCCAACTGTAGCTGGACTACTGATACTCCTAAAATCTTACGACAGAAATATATGCTTATCTGATCAACAAATCTCCTAAGCAGACCTTAACTTCTATCCAACAGTTCAACTGTTTTATATGGAAACAACCCACAGATGCCAGAGACCTGACAGTCCTCAGTGAAAAAAGTATCATTTATTCTTTATCAGCAATGAGAAAGGTTAATTAAAAAAATTAACAGTATGCCTTTTTTTTGCCTACTGTTGCATATTTTGTCTCCCCAGCTGTTAGTGGAATGGGATAAACTCACAGTTCAAATACAGCTGGTCTCTATGCCGGCCACAGTCATCTGAAATCTGTGCAACACCCACCTCTCCTCACTGCGCTCGGCAATGCAAACACTCGTTGCACCCACACGCTATGGAAGCAGCTTCTCCCATACTCTCAGCCAAACTCGGGAACGTTTAAACTCAATGAAGCGCCAAACTGATGTCATTTCCCTTTTGTCACTTGTCTGTTTTTTCCCGGTGCACCAAGTGTCTTCCGCTTCCCTAGGCAGTCAGAAATGACAGATAAAGGAATGCAAAGAAATGGAGTGTAAATGTAAGAGGAAATATAATTGCTTCAAGACTATCTACTGTCTTCAATTTTGTACAGTCATTTACAGCTGTCTAAAGTGTGTGAAACACTGGCACCCAAGTGAGTGAGCAGGCAATTAAGATTTTGTACTGTTTCACAATCATTCCGCACAGATGTAAGCTACCGGATACGGTACGAGACAGTGGCGACACACTGAGCTCTGACGAGAAGGGTGCTGCTTCTCTGTGATGTGTCTTCACAGCCCGGTCCTGGAAGATGCTGAACCCCTGGACCTCAACCCAGAAGACGTGCTTAACCGTTTTACTCAATATTGCAAACTCCTGCATGTAAATACTTTCGTTATTTGCAGCAAGGTATTTTGTAGACAGGGAAAGCAAGGCCCCAAAACCAGGCAAGCTCAGCCCAGTATTACTCAAGAAGCCCACTGTTCAGCCAAACATTTTATGTTTTGACCATAAAACTGGAAACGCTTTAAACAATAATACCAGGCAAGCCAGCATGAAGCTTTGTATTAATAAAACTAAAAGCAAGTCAAGGTAAATTGAGAGTTATTTTAGAAGCTAAAATTGCTTGTGACATCTTATGTCTACATATATTTGCTAACAAACTGCAAAACTTTTTCCTTAGGTCACAGACTGAAGTTTGGCCCTGTCCATAATTGCTACCGATTGATTACAAGACTGTAGCAAATTCAATGGTGGTTTTGCTTTAGTTTTAAAGAGGTGTCTAAAACAGTTACACCATCTCCTTCAAGTATCAGCACAAAGAGAGGGACTAGGATTGGCAAATGGAGGTTTAATGATCCCCTGGCCTCCAGTATAAGTCCCTGTAAGAAGCGGTGGACTGGGGAATGCAACTAATGTAGGAAAATTACACTGAATGACTGCAACAACACAGGTAGCTGCAGAGCTGTGGGTGGTCGGATAACATTAAATTATGTTTTCAATCATTAACTAAAAACCATAAATACATGTTTATATATATTCACATTTTTATTTTCTTCTGGGCTATTTCGCAGCACATTTTATTGATTTTTTTTAAATTGGTTTAAAGCATAAAAGAACAGTACTCCTGTTTGTTTATTCATCTTCAGACTTTGATTATGTAAAAGAATACATTTTAAGAGACTGAACAAAGCAGAAGACTCATCTTTTTATTTAAGAAGTTTGCACTGACTGAAAAATTAAAAGAACTCGTATTGTTTAGAGGAAAGAAGGGCCTAATGTCTACACTAAAATTTAAAAAGTATGCATTAGTACTGCAGTTCTCAAATTAATTGCATTGACTGTAACCGTCTAAACACAAAATATGCCTTTTCTAAGCAAACATTTCTTCTGTCTTAATTTAATATAACAAATTCTCAAAGGGTACCAACGGGACCATCCTCACAAATTGTCAGGCATAGGGCTTGTTTGTTTACCTCTCATGACAACACATCCTAAAATACAGAGCATATTTCAACTTGTTATTCTCTGAGTCGTCTGCCAAACTGCAGATGAATTGTAAACATGAAGAACATGTTAAGCCTATTCAAGCCCACAAAAAAAAAAAAATTCAAGTCTTGCACAGTAAACTCTGCAACGATTTCCTGATGTAGGTCAAAACTCAGCAGGAAATCACATTGTCTATTTTTATCCCAGTTCACTGGAAGTGCTTTACCTTTCTGTTTTCTTGATAAGCACAGCCCTGAAGATTTGTTCCTGGGGAGTTTTCTCTTTTTCATCAGTTGGCTGCACGAAAGGGTGGACAGCAGCCAAGACGAAGCCCTGCTGGTACAATTCTTCCAGCTGAGCTGGAAGATCACGCAAGGAGGAGAGCTTGATTGCAGATGATCCTGGCAGCTCAGCTGGAAACAAAAAGAAATTGGTCAATAATCCTACACCGGACTATCATGTTTTTAAAATCCAGGCTCTTCAGAGTCAAGCAAGCTTCACACTGATCTACAATATTAACACAAAACCTGACCTTTCCTGAGGCCCATTTTGTATCTCAGATTTTAAACAGGCTGTCTCGGCGAAGAACCTGTGTCACACAAGAGACTGGTGCAATTAAATAAGAAGTCAAATACATTAAAATGCCAAATTCCGTACATAGTCTGGCAGAGATGAAGTGGAGGATTTAATAAAAACAAGGCAGTCGGTCAAAAGATATTTTGAGTTTTAGTAGTCATCATAGTAATGCAAGTTGAGGAGAGCAAGCCGTGAGTCAAAAATATAAAACAAGAGAAAACAGATAGTCAATGAAGGTAGAATGTGTCAAATTCAAAAGCAATAAACAGAAGCATCCATCTACACAAAAGCTGCATTATCAGACTAAGAGATCACTGATGCAAAATGCTGTTGAGACAAAATATCTACCAATGTGTCTACAGAGTACTTTGTAGGTATGCTGATAACAAGAATGCTAAGAGCAATGCACACCTGGAGTGATGAGAAACCTTTCAGAAAAGACACTAAACCTTACACATCAGGGTTTAAACAAACCTATACATATTAGAGATGAGGATGAGACCTAGTGCATGAAAATAATTCTTCCCCAGTCTGCTTACTGTGGGGTTTTATGCCTTCCTGTGAAGTATTTGAAGCTGACTCCTGTCAGACACTCAACATACACACAGATGCTGCAGTCACTACAGCAATTGTCCCTATTTCCTTGGAGTCCTGTGGGCTTCAAAAGAAAATCCCATAAATCACATAAAGCAACCCTCCATTCTCTTCCACTCTAGGTCAGTAATTCTTCATAGGTTTACTGTATCTTACGTGAAAAGACATCTTTCGTTCCCGACCTTTGCCTCTTCATTGCCATCTCTCTTGGCAGGTATTTCACCCCTAACCACACTAGAGCATATCGGGTGGTCAGGTGCCGGATGGTTTCCTCTCCCACTGAAATGAGTAGGGAGGGGATGTTGCAAGAAACACGATGGAGGTTCCCAGCACCTTGCAGACCTTCAGTAAAAAAAAGCACCGGAGAACAGTTTGTATGAAAGACGCCAGCTATGCAAAATAAGGTTTCATTGTACTGCTTTTTGCATCAAACTGTGTGGCTACCCTTTATGAATAATGAAAGAGGTTATCAAAAAGCTAATAAATATTCAAAACCAATAATACAGAGGAATAATTTAAATAATAATAGAATGGCTGTGCTTGGTATGCTTTTTCTTCATGTAAGACCACGTTCCAGAAGAGGATAATGGAACTTTTTGACCAAGAACTGTAAGATGCAGAATTTTTATTACTTTTGCAAATAAAACGAGAAATCCAAGCAACATGTACATTGGCTGACAACAGGGCTCTACCTTATACAACAGCATACAGATCACTTCAGAGTCATAAAAAGAGATGGCACAATGAATAATACATAATAAATAATAAAACAGACTGTTTCTTACTGGACCCTGCTGGGGATCAAAATGGGGAAACCCAGATGTTAGAACTACTTTTTCCCTCTTCTGGCTCAGAGACTCAAAGAATTTTAGACTATGTTGCAATTAATTTAATTAAAAGAATATGAAGGCCGGAATACCTTTCTAAACGAGGATTCTACTTGAATACAATGGAATGACTGAATACTATTCAGTAGTGTTAATCCTGGTAATGGTGTTCCAATTTTTAACAATCATCTGCGAAAACTGATGCTTGCCTTGCATCTGAACCTAGTATCTGGATTCTTCTGAGGATGCCTTGGTAATCAACTAGTAGAAAGCCTAGTCATTAACATGGGAGAGTGACTGCTTCCTCCTAAAAGCTAAACACAAGAGGAAAGTGTGAAAACATATCTAATTGGAGCCTTGGGGTGTACGCTTGATGATTAAAAAAGAAAGGTAATAGAAAATTGAGCTGGGAGGGATCATCCAGCTAGTCCATCCTATTACCTAGAGGCAGGATCAGTTCTAGTTCAGCTATTTCTCACAATTCTTCTCATCTATTTTTAAAAGCCTTTAGTAATGGAGATTCCACAAGCCCCATAAGTCATGTTTCACTATTTCTCTTTTCTTCTACTTCTTCTTCTTACTATTCAAAACCTTGCCCTTGCACCTGGACTAAATTTCTGTCTCTGAAATTCAAGATTGCTACTTCCTCAGTAAAATATTTATTTTCTGTATTAGCATTTTACAATTCCTAACACCCATCGTGCCTTAATTTTACCTTCTTTAGACTGTACAAACTCCGTCCTTCCAATGTTTCCTGTTCTCTTGTGTTTTCTAGATTTCTAAATAATTTTTGATGGTTCTCTCCTGATTGTCTTCAATTGGTCCACATATTTCTTAAAGTATAGCACCAAAGCCTCATCACAGCTTTGTAGAATGGAAAAGCTCTTTCATGCTTATTATGTGTCCTGTGTCAGTTTACATCCTTTTGAGGGAAAAAACTAAATTCTTTTCCCCACAACTTATAGCAGCCAAATGTCCCTGCCCTTAGTGAATTTTAGGGTTTTTTCTTTCAGTTTTCAAGGGCCATTCTGGATTCTGACCTCCACAGTGCAAACAACACTTNTCAGATTGGCAAACCTCAGTAAACATACTCAGTGGTCTACTACTGGAATAGTTAATTACAATGGTGAATTTTAACAGACTCTGGACAGAACCATTTTAAGCCTTACAGTCAGTACCTCTTTCTAGTTTGATGGTGAACTACTGCTAATTTCTCCTTGGACTTGAGATTCTTCAAAAAAGACAAGACAGTTCCTGTTATGCAGCTGATGCCCCCAAGGTCGACATGAGTTTCCTGGGTGTACAGACCTCTGCTGTGCCTTCCTGTTACTCTCCTACAGACAGACTGGTTTGTGTGATGCAGATTCCTCCCCAGAAATCCCTGCTGCTCATCATCCTCTGGATATTTTATAAGTTATTTGCTCCAGTATCTTTCCGGGCTAATGACCATACAGTTCTCTTCAAAAGTAGGTTGAAAAAGGACATCACACTTTCCTGCATTCATCCTTCAAAAGTCTTCAAACTTGAATGATAAGATTTCAATTATTTCTTCAGCTAATTCCTCTAAGGTGCACCTGTAGGTTCAACCTACTTGGCAATGCCTAATTTATGAAACCAGTTGTTGATTTGGTCTTTCCTTATTTTACCTTAGAAGAATGCTAACATTTTCAGAAAACCTTACACGATTGCAATAAAATCCATTAAAACTTTTGGTTTAGTTGTCAAAGAGAATCTAATTGTTGCCACTTTCGAATGAAAAAGGAAAACCAAAATTGTGTACAACAGGGACTTGTGTAAGGTAAAAGAGCAAATGAAGAACCAGATAAAATCTTCTATAACTCCGGTGCTTAATACAAGCTTCTATTTTGCCAAAAGATAAAGCTGAATTCTTTCAGAAGCCTCCATGTTGCCCTTGAAATGCAGAGCTCTAAGTTTTATATTCTGCTCCATGTTTCCTTACTTACTATTGCATTTCCCAATCTGACCTCAAAAGATTCCTTTGATTATTCTGTCTCCATCTAGATGAGCTTGTAAGAAACTTGTAAATGACAGATACTGTGTTTTCCAATTTTGCTAAGGCTGAAAGTGGAAATAGAAGTGCTGGCTGCTTTTGGAATTGATTACCAGGCAAATTAGTTTGTTGCCTGACTGATAATTGAAGCTGAAAACACTTCCAGCAATGCTTGGACACATACAGAAAACTACAGCTTAGAGATCCTTCAAAAAAAAAGGAAAGTTTGTGCTGCACAACTGATATCCGTAAGGTGACTTTCCTGGGTCTAGGGACTTGTGCATTCTTTGCTGCTAATGGAAAAACCTGACCAAACACTCACACTGTCCCCATCTTGCCACAGAAAAATCAATAAAAGGATTGAGTTGACACAAAAATCTACAGGCTGAGTCATGTATATTTGAAAGGAGTCACCTCTGCAGCTCCAAAAAACAATTTATGGGAAACAGAGGAAGGTGCTGCAGTCTGCCACAGGGATCCTGAGGGACTGAGAGCACGCTGAGAGATACGGCTGGGGAGACAGGTATCGAGGAGAGCCAGTTCCTCCTGTGTTAAGGACCTCCACTTTCCCTCCCACGGAATCATCCAGGGCTGCTACCACAGAGATCAAACAGCCACCAACCAGCTTCAAACTGAGGCATCTCATATGACCTCTGACAACTATGCTATGGTCCATGCTAAAGAGGTAGATGTATCCTGATCAAATATTACGAGAAAAGACAGTTACAGCAACCATCTACAAGAAGTAGGCTTATTTTTCTATATTAAAACAATGAATTTGGGTACCTTTGAGATGCTATAACCCACCACTTTCAAGTAAGAAAGGTATATTATGCTTTATAAAATAAAGCATGGATTCACCTATTAGCCCATGCTTAATAACAACAATCATCAACTACAGTACCTCTTTATATAATATATATATTTAACAGAACTAGATGCTTTTAACTCTATTCTATTTGATAAGCAGCAACTTCCCCTTCCTGCTAAGTTACGTTTATGACAAAGCTAAAACAAACTTTATTGGTTTTTAGTATCTTTCTATTTGAATGATAGCTATGCTCCAGGAAAATAAAAAGTTAAATGCCAAAATGGCATTTATTTAATTTCTCTTTAAAGAAATGGTCAAATTCAGGGTCAAATTTAGGACTTAGTTTCTCAGTGCTTATGCTTAATACTTTATTTAAAAGGACAAGCATACAGCTCTGCTCTAAATTTCTATTATCCTGCGTTAGGTGTTTATTTAGTTTGTTTACTCCAACAAAACAAATTAAGTGATGGGATTTTCTGGTCTTCATTTTTTAATGTGTTTTCCGGAGTAAGCTTTTACGGTCTTATTCCAGCCACAGCTGTTAAAGACTGATGGAGCCCTTAATGACAGTTCACGTTACACATGAAAATGTTCCACAAAAATGCTGGACTCCTTTTAACTAGTTTCTGTTCCCTTTTTGAAGTTTTCGTGTTCATCTGCATTTTCAAAGTAACGTTCCTCAATTTATTATGAAACATTAAATAAGCCTTTTTCCTTTGCATTAAAAAAAACAAAGATCAAATTGGCGTGCGCATAGATCATACAGACTCTTTGTCTATACTAGGTACAGAAGAAAGCACCTTGCACCAACACATGCCCAAAATGTGGTGTTTAATGAGGTCTGAATCAAAAAACAGGAAGACTGGCGAACTCAATGGACCCACACTGTGATGTGATGCAGCAACTCAGTTCCCTGGTAGCTGCAAGCACAATACCCCCAAGTCCTTCTTGGCAGGGCTGCTCTCAATCCCTTCACCCCCAGCCTGTATTGATACCAGGGGCTGCCCCAACCCAGGTGCAGGACTTTGTATTTGGCCTTGTTGAACCTCACCAGATTCACATGGGCCCAATTCTTGAGCACGTCCAGATCCCTCTGGGTGGCATCTCAGCAACTCAGCTTGGCATCATCTGCGAACTTACTGAGAGTACACGCGATCCCACCATCTATGTCATTTAATCAGGCCTAACACACATCAGCAGGCTCAGATCCTTCAAAGAAACACAGTCGTAACTGCCCTCTTTTTTAAAGCGCAGGATGACGCCGTTCCCAAGCCTGCAGTCGTTCCTGTGAGCCATTCCCATTCGAGGCACCCAGAGCCAGAGACCTATGGAGTCACTCGTGCTCCTCCTCGTACCTCCTCTTTCCAGCACTGCAAACCTTGCAGGCCCTTCTGAAAACATACGGCTGCTCCAGGTGACTCACGGAAAGGATGATGTCCTCACATCTCCTCCCCAGGAGAGCTCACGGCTCACGGAGCCCTCCTCAGAAGAGGGAGGTGGCCAACAGAAGGGCCATGCGGGCAACCGCAGCACAGCTCTCCCTCTCCCCAGCTCAAAGGCAGGCAGTCGCCCCTGAGCAGGGTTGTGCCTGTGAGCTAGAAAGGAGCAAAGATTCAGGGACACTCCACACACAGTCACACACAGTCACTCTGACTCGCTGCTCCCTACACAGCATGAATTTTTTGCCGCTGTCCTAAAGCACCCAGATCTCCCTCCTGCACTCTGCAGAGCACGTAAGAGACCACTTGAAAGAATTCAGATAGCGGCCAGGTGTCAGTATCTCTGGTCCTTAACAGATCTAGCAACGAGCATGTAAGATGAAAACAAGGTACAAGCAAAATTATGGTCATATGGTAATACAGTCATTACCCCAACACCATCCACTGGTGTCCTGCAGGGCTTTATAATAGATCTGGCTATTTACCTCCTGCCTTCAGTGACTGCCTCGTGGAAAACAGCATTAGCTTGCTCTGTTGTGCCTCACGCATCCCACTAAGGTGGTCGTAATTGCATGTCTGCTGGCAGGAAACCAAACAGCAGCAACGAATGGAGACAATAACATGGGAAAAGAGGTTATAGCACCAAGCACGTGTGAGAGCAGACATATAACTCTGGCCCGAGTCCACAAAATTTCCCATGCTTTCAGACAGGGCACTTCCCGAGCATACTTAAGGTTGTTCACAACAGCCCTGCTAATTTTGTAGAATACCAACGCAAGCACGCTTCCTCTATTTAGTACGAGGATTGCTGTTTCTTAATTTAATTCCTTTCCAGCAACTTGAATTTAATTTAAAGAAATAAAATCTACAGCAGATTAAGTTCTAGTAGAGCAAAACATTGCCTTTGCATTAGGGCCAGTCAAAAAAATGTAACTAGGAAGTTTACTGTAAGAAGATGCAGTTTCACCTACGTTAAAACATTTTGTAGGAACACGTCAAAAGCAGCAAAGTCTTTCACTTGGATAATGTTCAGAAATTTAAATAAAAGTAATGTATTAATGCTTTACATGTTCAAAGTAGTTAAACAAGTGCATTTTTTCAGTGTTTCAGTGAATTTCCACTCCCCTTGAAATTTTGGGACTACCTGTATTCCTGGAACGTGATTTCTTGCTGGAAGGTACAATCGCAGTGACAGAAGGCGCGCGCTCACAACATCAGGATACACAGAGCAACCAGCGCCGCTCTGAGCAGCGAGTTTCTGCAAGCCGAAGGCTGACTGCTAAATGAAGGACCATCCTGTCAGGTCTCTTTTTGGTTTGCCAGAGTCTTCGGGTTTATCTGTGCAGGCCCTGAAAGATGAATGGTTCCACACGTCCTTGCAGAGAGGTGGGTGAACATCAGAATTCACCCGGAGGAAGATGCAGGCTAAAAATCTATTGGGAATTGTTGGCTTTTGTCTAATGATGCAGCACAGACTGGAAAAGCTCCCCTCTCTCTACTATAAACAAGAAAGTTTTAAAGGCAGTTTTCACTGACTTATTTAGCAGTCGGTTTGGAACAGCTGAAGGAATCCAGATCATCATCCTTTCCAACTATTAAGGCTTGGTAAGGCAAATTTGTTACTTTGGAGAGCAGAAAGTAGACTGATACTTTAATATTATCAAAAACCTTACTGACTGATCCTGGAAGAATATGGTTATTTCCAATCACTGTCAAACAAAAAAATATTAAGGCATCTATTGTAAATTTTAATTCTTTATTACAAACACTCAGGAACTCTATTTTACACAGCACAAATTGTTTGCATGGCAAAACAATGCAGTCATGTTACTCTCACTTAACTATAACTATTCCTTCCTCATTCAAACCATGAACACTTTTTTTGTCAACAACAAAAACCTATCGGAGAATCAGAGTACTTCCAGTGAAAATAAAGGCAAACTCACTAATAATGTAACTTCAAAAATACAAAGCAGTAAACAAATTTCTGGCGAGTTTTGTGAATTCCAAATAATTGTTTCTGACCTAAAACCTACCAAATGCTAAAACAGTACGACTAACCTAGCACAAAATATATAATATATATATATATTATCTGAAACACACTAATGCTAGAATTTAATGAGTTAAAAGCTCAAGGTTTTGGAGTAACAACTATACAAGCTGTACTATAGTCTCTTTTCCTTTCTAATTGAGCCTCAGTTGCCAAGAGGTGTACAGAGAGGTTCCTTAATTTTGAAGACAAGACAGATGCGTGCATTACTGTTCAGGCCCTCAGCAGAGGCAAGACACTGGATGTTAACATATCACGTTGCTTTTTTGGCTGTGCTAAATGACATTCTCAGTGGCTTGGCTTTCAGTCTTCAAGGCAAATACAATAAATGCCCCCATCAAAAAATGTAAGAATTAATATGGAAGAGAAATCAGGACTTTAAATGAATGATGACTGTTCAATAAGCTCCTAGTGTTTACTTTTAGTGAAAATGTAATAATGGAACTTAAAAATATTCAAAAGCAAAGCACTGTATCTTAAGAAGGTAGAGAGGGGAAAAAACACAGAAAGACTCTGAAGCTGCGCATATACCCTTTGAAAGTATGTACGTATATAAATATGTGTCTATAGATATGCGTACATATGCATGCATACACATATTTGTGCATATGTACACACACACACAGATATACACCAACATTCAAATAGTACAAATCCAAGTAGTACAAATGTGCATTAGTCAAATCGAGAAAGTACTAAGATAACTCACCGATGCAATAAGAGTAGACAACTTCGTCAAATCAATTGTGTTGTCTACTCTCATTGCATCGGTGAGTTATCTTGTTTGTTGTCCAGTCAAAGTTTCATTACTGCATCTTGCAAGCAAAAGATAAAATCTTAAGAACTGGGTATGTTTGCCACAAACATGATGTGATTATACATGGGATGGTTTCATGTTTGGTGTTTCAGAAAAAAGGAAATACCCAGGCTATCACCTCCACTAAGTGAAAAAATAAATCCACAAGCACTTCTTAAATGACTCACAGCTTACATATATTAGCTTGTGGGCAGAATTGTGCAAAATGGGCAAAATTAGGAACACCTCCTAGATGTAAGACGGGTTAATGACTGCAAAAAGCAAAAAAAAAGATGAAAAAAGGGAGGGACTTCTCATTTAAACTGTGCACAGAATAAAGAACCAAATCCTATCCCTTCGATACTTGAGCTCTTTGAAATGGTGTTTTGTTATTTGTCCCTCCCTCCTGCTTGGTTCTGCTTCCTAAATAGATGCAGACCAAACACAGAGACAAAGACAGATAATTTACATTTCACAAATCTAAGAAAAATCCAATTATGTCTAAACAAAAGGAGAAAGTGGTCAAAGTTGCAATATTTTATTCATACAGACTTGTTATCTGTACTAGCTCCAAAAGACAACTATTACATTGAATACAGAGAAAAGAAGGGGTTAACTCTGAACTGCACGAAGGGCCAGCATGTTAATTCACATCTATTTCCAACCCCCAAAAAAGTACTGGTTCCCTGCCCTAAAGCCTTTCAAGACCAAGTTAATCTCCTGACGGCAATACTTCAGCTGCCAAAGTCAAACACTAAATGCTGTTCAGTTTAACTGCTCAAGAAGTAGTGAAATCGGACTTCCCATCACTTCCACCAGCGGTGCAACAGGTCCTGTCCTCTCAGAGCAAGCAGCCAGTAACCAAATACTTTCAAAGGGAGGGAAGCAGGAGCTACCCGAGGAAAAAAAAAAGTAAAACTTACTGAACAGATCTTCCGGTGTGTTAGAAGTTGGTGGCATCATAAAATTTGGAGGGCTGACGCATCTTTTTTGCTCTGATCTCTCTCTAGCTAATGTGCTCACCATTTTTCTTAGCAGCAACACCAACGAACACCAGTGAGTTTCACAGTCAACCCTGCACCCTACAGAATCTTCTCATTTTCTCCCTCTCATACTTTTTAATACCTATATGTCTTTTCTTCCTGGCATAACACCCTCCTTCTCCTTTCCTCTGCTCCTCTCTGTTTTGTGCTTCACCTTGATGTTCTTGCTGTATTTCTGGCAAATTTTCATTTCAGATTTTAAAACCACAGAATACAACAAAAAAGTAACACTGGATTGTTTGCGAATTTTAAAAGAAGAAACTTGGACCGCAGTAAAAGAACTGTAAAAAGCACAGGTAACGTCCTCAGAAGAGTACAAAAAATTTGCCTACTTTAGTAAGTTCCAAATTATGCAGAATTTATTAATTTTATGATATACTTTGCTAGATGAGAAGTCTCCTCTGAAATGGAATTTCTAGCATTTCTAAGCTTTCCAAATCGCTACATCCTATTGTAAGACACCACATGTGCTGACAATTCAAGGAGTTAAAAAGCAGAAAGGTTCATATACCAATCTACATATTTCCACCCAAACCAACTGAGAACAACCTTGAGATTACTGTTTTTCATCTTAATCAAGCACAGATGAACAAAGTAGGTTGTGTGCACTGTATTGGGATTTTTTTTCCATGTTCACAAAATAGTTAATAAGTATGAATCTGATTGAAGTCTAGTTTCGAAACTGAAAAATGTCAAGAGGATTTCAAAACATCTAAGGAAAATGGAGGAGAAAGAAGTCAACACTAGTAACTGTGGCTAAATACATGCACTATGATCTAAGTTTTTCATGATACACTGAAAAATGTGATTAAAACCAAAGACTTGACGCAACTTAGACAAACAAGAAGCCAGAAGCGCCATCAAAGTATTACAATAAAGGGGTTCTTCCCCCAGTTTACAAGATAATTGCTGTATATGATAAGTACACACCAGGAGAAATAACTGGAAATTAGAGAGAACATTTAAAAGCTTGCATTTTATAATTCAGCCTTTAACATGAAGATCTAAATTCACCGACATATCCAATAACCTCAGGAAGAAAGGTTTGGATTTATCAAGATAGCTTTTATTCCCCAAGCCAACCAGTGCAATGGAGAACTGATAGTCTCCAGGGAAACCAAAATCCTCCTGGCAGGTCACGTCTGTATACATTTTATACATAGCACTTTGTAGTATATGTACAGAAAAGGACAGATAGCTTTATAAAAGCTTGACGGCTTTATTCAAATGTTACCTGCTAGTTTCTGGTTCTTTTCACTTTAAATCTCCAGTGTTTCACATGCATTTTCCCCTTCTGTTGTAATAGGTGTTTTCAGTCTTTTTTGTAAAATCTTATTTAGGATGATACTGCATGCCAAGTTTGTTCGATTTTTTTAAAAGCCAGAAATGGATTTTTTTCCAATCCTGTCATTAACGTCCATACGTTACCCTATGTTTTCATTTCTTGACTGCATCAACCAATAACATTTTCTTCAAAAGGCAGCAGTACATACTAAACACTTAATATTTTAAGTTAGAATAACTAAAGTATCATACTGACTTTCATATTTTTATCTTTTTCCTGGCTTGAAATATTTTAATATTTAGATAAAGAGAAGACATTTCCAAATTATGTGTGTTTTTCATTTGGAAGATAACATAAAGCGTAACTTTTCAGTGTTCTTTTGGTGCTCTTTTAAATTAAATTCCCCTCTTTGGGAAACCCTGTAATTTTTCATAAATGTCTGTTAAATTGTTTTCAGCTTTACTGGCAAAACTAAATAAACGTCAAAGCAGCCAAAAATGTAGCACACATTGTATAACTAAGCAAGCAGTGTTACTTGAACATATATTCTCAGATTTTGGCCCAAAGTTTTGTTGTGTTTGAAAGAGAAAGCTGGGTAAGAGAATGTTACATGATCAAATTTAATATAAGCAGGAGATATTCACGGGCAGATAAATTAAATCCTTAGGAAACGAAGATATAATGTGTTTGGTTTTTTTTTTTGAACACATTACCCTGTAACGATCCTAAGACAAACAGCTCCATGGGCACCTATGCAAGACCCAGAGCACACAACAGCTGTTACAATTATAAAGAGAAACAAAACTGATCAATCTAAGTCCATCAAACTTTCCAGGAAAACTCCAAATTTTAAAAAGCAATAAAAAGTAAATTAGATCTCCTTTCATTTCCAATCATTAGGGCTGCTTGGGGAACGACAATGAAAAATAAATGCAAAACATTCTCCAGAATTCCATTCCTCTCAGCTCTCCTGCCCCATACTTCTACTTTTTGTTCAGCTGTATTGGTAAAGAGAATACATTCCCAGTATCGCAAATTGTAAGAGTACCTCTGTTAGGATATGTGAATTTCATGTGAAGAGTCTGTGGATCAGTTAAATTGCCAAATTCGTTGCAAAGATGTCCTCTAGAAATGAGGTACGGGAGAGTTACTGCTAAGCCAAAGAAGACCTACTTTACAGTCAACACGTTACTGGATTTGCCAACTCTGTTGGTAAACAAAGCTGGTTAAAGATCTGATTAAAATCAGAACACTTTTTGCTGACTTTTTGCTACCTGTATCATTATATATAGTGCTATTACACAAACTCCTACTCAAGTTTTTTTCCATCAGCACAGCTAATGAAGAGTGATGCCCACTCGATGAGGCTTTTGTTCTCCAAACTCACTGCTGACACAGCCTCAAATTTCCCTTCTTTTTTCTTCCCACCCCTTGGATTCCTCAAACTGATGAGAAACAGCGATTCTGCGGCTATGCTGGAGCAATGCAGGCAGCTCCCTGGCCAGCGAGCTGTCACCAAGCAGAGTGCACGTGGCTTAGTTCTCCTCACCCTTCCCTGATTAGCGCAGGTCTTATACCCAACTGCCAGCTTTCACAAAATTAGGAGCAGCGTAACTGTCTTTAAAAATTTATAGCAAAATGGTTTGAAATTGTCCAGTTGTAATTGTTTGGAGGAATGAGACAGACAGACTCTGAGCCTTTTTTAACTCTCGTTTCCCTAGGAAACCAGTTCAGAAACAAAGCAGAAAAACCCATCGAACCACCACCTCCAAAACCGCAAAAAAAAAAAAAAATCCTTAAAAAAGAAGGTACTATAGGATATTGCCTTCTGTAACACCTCTAACAGTGTATTTAACAGCAATAAGGCTTTCACAGACTATCAAAAACGACTAGCAAGCAATAGTTCACCACTGGCACCTAAAAGAAGTATGTCACTGCCAAACACACCACATCACTTCAACTTGCCAAGAACACTTGACAGAAAGCCAAAGAGTAGTGGAAAAGGCTGTTAGAAGTTAACAAAGCACTTCCCAAAAGTACTGTTTTGTTTTTTTAAGCAAGTCTGCTAAAGCATGGGTGATGGATTTACTAAAGTTTTTGTGGGCAAAAAAACCCTGCCTTTTCTGCTTTGAGCAAATTTTCCTGTCACTCTCCAGAATCTGAACTCCTACTCTCTCGTTTCAGAAAAATGTGGCCAGTTTCTGTTTTCAAGGGAAGAATTCCCACACAGTAATACTGATAGCATGCAAATTTATTGTTTAATATGGGTCATGGGAAAATGGCCACAAATTCAAGCATCATTAGAATGGAACGACCAAAGCCAAATAAATTTTTTTTTATTATTTTTTATTTTGCAATAAAATGGTTTGCAAAGAGTAGTAGAGTATTTCTCCAAATGTTTATGAGAAGGCATCATTTTACCTTTATTTCTCAACGTAGTTATGTCAGAAATAAGTGCTGCATCTAAAATATGTATTGGAAATGAAAAGGCAAGAAGCAGACACCTTACCTTCAAAGCTGCCAAAGAATGAGTTAATGAAGTTATTACAATATAATCCCAAAGTAGTAAGTATATGCAATAAGATGTAACAGATGTCCTGTCCAATAGGGACAGAATTCTTTCATGGTACGAAGGTGGTAATTAAAAAGCATTATGCAGACAATCTTAAGATCTAAGCCTTTCCTTACCCCCTGCACAGGATCCCTTTCAGGTTAGTGACAGCAAAAAATTAGTTCCATAAATGCACATTCTGACTGATTAAATGATAAAATACAGAAGCAAATAAATGGGTCAATTTCTTAGTTCCCTTTACAAGGAACATAAAATAAACCTTACAGGTGGCACAGCGGTGTATGATGATGCCTATTCACAGCCAGCAAGCGTAGAACAACAGTACTGTCAGCTATTATTCTTGTCAGCCATGGCTAGTGCAGGCAATACCTCAGGAGCAAAGCCGTGAAAGCGTGCGAAGCACGGTGCCTCTACGCCTCGGCTATCAGCTGTTTTCTCACTGTTCCTAATGATGCAACCCAAACAGAGGTCACAAGCAGCCTCACGTGGCTCTGACTTCGAATCGTATGACAGCCTACGCTCAAGACACTTCTGCTTCTCTCCATTCCCAAGCGTATTCTGCAAAACAGAGAATCATTTCTACATACTTTTAGGTCAAGAAGGGCCACACATGCTACTGGCTAATAATGTAGTATCACTGACAAAATAGTCTGAGTTTTCACCAATGGTTCTGGAAGGGTTCCCTGGAAGTGTATGTTGGTGAGCAGACCAATTTTTCCCAAAATTTACTAGAATAAAAAAACTAAACAAACAACAAAGCCGACAAGTAGTGCAAGAGTGCAGCTTGACAACAAAGTCTTACAATTATAAAGTATTTTATTCAGTGAACATGTGGTGAAGAACAATGAAAATAATCCCACAGAATATGTACAATTTTATCTATTTGATCATTTGAAAGGCTTCATCAAGGCATTCAACCCAGCTGGAAAAATCGGGTAGAAGGAGGACTGCACAGAAAGACAGATGCTGCATCTGAGCCGAGCACTCCTCAGTAAACAAACAACAAAACCAAACCAAAACAAAAAAAGTGATTCTGACACAGTTCCAAACTTTATGAGACAATAACTTTACAAAAGACCATTTATTCTGTCACTCTCTTTTTGTTCTTTTGTTTTGTGATTTGAGATAAAAGTAGATGCTAATTTTTTTTGCTTACTAATAATCTGTACAATAATTACTAGTGAATTAACCCATGCAATTTAGCACTATTTGTCAATTCTTATATCAGTTGTTATTAAGAAATTCAGGAAACAATTGTTCAAATAAAAGAACACCAATAGAGGGCTTAGCAACTGAGGAACTACAGAAGTAGACTGCTGTTTATTTATATTTCACCAGTAACCATGTCTTGGCTTATCTCTAACTTTCTCAAAATTCCATCTATTTACTTGGAAACCTCATACCTCATTCTCTTTCAGACTTAAGGCCTTTTATCAATTCATCTGGAAATACACAGCATCTTTAGGACTTCTCATATCCTTGATGTCTTTAATTTTTTATGTGCCAGATAGTACGCGAAAGCCTCTATATTACCAGACTGAGATGAACTCTTTCAACTGATGACTGTTTACCAGAGACAGGTTATATTTTTGCAGTTCTTAACTCACCTGATGACTGTCAAGCTTGTCTTTCGTGTGTTGATCAAGAGCTGCAGCTCACAGCAAAGGCTTAATGAGATTCTGTTCCCCTTGAAAGGACTGTTTCTTTCAAGAAGAATCTGTAGCTAATCAGCGCAAGTCTCAAGTTGAGAGGATGATTATTTGAGGGGAGAAGGACAGGAAGGATGCTGAGAGTTCTTTACAATTTCAACTAAACGGAGCTCCATTTATACAAAATAAGCAAGGTTTGCAAAAAACAGTTGGCCGGAAAGCCTTAAGCTTGCAGTGTCTGTACAAGACCTTATCACAATGCATGGGTTACCATTTACTAGTAAGAGCCATACCAGAGAGCTACAGCAGCTGAGTAAGCATCAGACTCAGCTGAAACTTCGCATATGCCACCTCATACCTGGGAAACCCCTCACACCGCTGCTGATCTTAAGTCTATCATACTGCACAGTGTGTCACAAGTATCAAATCAAATTTGCAAAAGCATGACTGCACACAAACCAAGAGTTTGCTGGGTGTTCAAGTTATATTACAGAAAGCAATGTGCAATTTCATGCAGTAATTATGTCACCTGGACTCCTCTTAAGTTGAGGACATCATGTATTTGTATGACCGCAATAAGATGAAACCAAGTCACTGAGACTTGTGTTTAGTGTTTAAGATGCAGGGCAAAAATATGCAACACATGCCAGGGTTCTTCCAAGATACCAGAACAAGTGCCAAAGAAGCTAGCTTGGGAACTGGAAGCAAGGCTAGCATAGTGCTCAGCAAATGCTAGTAAGTTCTTGTCATTCACATGAGCCAAGAACATTTTTCCAGACTGCCTCACCACTTAAAGAGAGAAGGCCACAGCTTGGAGGCCTGGATCAATCGTTATCAGCTTTGTAATATGTCACAGCTGTAAGACAGTAATGTTCAAACAATATTGCACCAAGAAATTACATAGAAGAGTTCTGATGTTGCTGCAGACTGGCCATGAACCAGCAAGCAGGTGTCGGAAGCACCTGGAATGCAGGACTAAATGGATACGTAATGCAAAAAGGTGCACTATAGCCAGCCCAATATGAGATTTTGCTTGGAAGTACATTTCCATCTTGTACAGACACAACCCTGATTAGGCTACCTATCACTTGTGCATATACATACAGGCACCTAAAAACAAAACAAAGGTCTCATGTAGATAATGCACTATCACAGACACAGGATCAATGATTCTCTCTATACAAAGCCAAGGTAAAGAAAATGCAGGTCAGGCATTCACACACAAAACTCATGCTAATGCCGTAAGACTAACCTGCACAACAGTTAAAATTTAAGACAATCTTTATGGTTTGCAAACTACATTATTTTGCTAAGTACAATATTAATAACCTTAATTTAAATTGCAGTCACAATTATGCTTGTTGCTAAAGCAACAATTCTACCTACTTACAGAACAAGAAAACTAAAGAGAAATCTTGCAGTTTGTATGCACAACACACGACAGATTTAAAGTACCTAAATGTTCTCAGGTTATTCTTCAGACAAAATTTAAATCGAATATTGATCTTTTCTAGAATTGATAACATTTTGAGGTTTAAAGTAACCTTTCCCTGTTCAGTAATGAAATAAGTATAACACACTCAGAGGAGGTTTTCCATGTCACTTTCAAATTCAAAAAACAAAAAAAATTGTCATGGAAGACACAAAAGGGATCTGAACCCAGAAATCTAAGTTGTCTTCTTCAGTACAAGACCATGTGCCTGCCCATGCACCATACCATGGGTTTCATTCAGGCAGAACTCTATAGCAAATCTTGTCAGAATGACAGCAGCAGTCCCTGCCGGGCTTCACTGATCTCAACACAACAAAACGGCACACCTCTGGCAATGGAAGGCTCCCAAAACACTGGAAACTCACGCAATGCCATGTCTTCTCTTCCTACTTAACAAGTCAAATCCCTCCATTTTCACTGTCACCCATCACCCTCAAGGTTTTTCAGTCTGTATGTTCAGCCCTGTCCTTTGATATTCTTTCCCTATTTTATCTGTTCTACTCTCTCTTGATGCCCCCTCCTTTCTCAAGACCTTGTCTCCTCTTCCCACTGTGCATGAGCGCCCACATCTATCCTAGCAAACAAAGTGAGCAAAGCATATGAAGTGTGACACTAACACAGCCTCTTAGGCTTCCAGACACAGGGAGATGCTGCTGTGAAGCCCCTTCCCTGTCCAAACGCAAGGGAACACCGTGGCCAACATCCCAACAATGACAATTACGCACAATGTTTGAGGTCTCCACGTCCATGACCTACAACAGCACGTGTCCAGGCCAGGGTGGTTCTACCTCTCTGGAAGACATAGCGATCGGTGGCAAAGGCCATCAGGGCAGTGCTCTTCCCTTCCCTTCCCTTCCGCACTCATGAAAAGGCACCTGGTCACATATCCCCTCCGGATGGTCCTGCTCTTGGAACTCCTCTCAGCTGTCCATGTGATCCTCTGCAGAGAGCCCGCAGCATGGATCAGTCACATCGTATTGGAGGGGAGAGTGGTTCTTCACTGGAACGATGCTGGGTACAGACCTGCTTTTTCTCCCCATTTCAGCATGCAGCATGCAGACAGGGTGCAGACCTCTCATGTTCTCGCCATGACTGTAGGTGAAGTGCCAGATGCCCAAGCTGGGCTCTGCTCTTTAGTTTTTGCTCCAGTTAATCCTCTGGACATGCCGGTCCCCTGGGGAATGTTTCTGGTGTAGGCCATATCAGCACCCCATCACCCTTTTTACCTCTCTTTGCCCCTGCCCCAGAAGTTCCAGATCCCACTTTCCCTCCTTTGCTTTTCACTTCCTTATAACTTTTGGGCCATGTTGGTCTTCTCTGAGAATAAAGCTGGGAAAGATGTTACTTGAACTCCTTCACTGATCCATTGCTGTCTAGCTGCAGCTGTGCCTTCCACTCCATTTTTTTCAGCTGAGAAGCCTAAAGCGCCCGTGTTTTCTGGGGTGCAGCAGCAGGAAAGCTATGGCAGGGAGCCTGGGCTAGGGATGTTATAGCTCATCAGAAGGCTGACAGACATCTTGATTGCTTTGTAGGAAAAAGTGTGGAGGCAGTTTCTAGGATTGAAGGATTCTGGCTATGAAGACCCTTTGGAGCTACATACGAGCTGACGTGTCAGCTGAGTGTTGACAGCCTATCAAGCAGCTGACAGGGCACGGTCCTGCTCTGAACAGGGTGCTTCAGCCAAAAGCCTAGGAACAGGACTGGCAGGCCATTTCTTCTGCAAACTAAAAGGAAAGCAGGGAAAGAACAGATGCTTTCCAGGGAGAGATGCATGTTTCCTTGTTGAGAATAGGGTACAGCTGATCTCCATACTGCAGGACTTAATCAGCTTGTACTACCCCTCCTCCTTGTCCTTAAAAGTCTCTCCTCTTTAAGCTGGGGAGCAGAAGGACAGACTTTATCACTCTTCCCTTTGTCACTTCTCAGAAGAGCAGGGCAAGATTCACCCTCAACCCTCCCTTTTCCGGCACGGTGTGCTACTGCTGCTTTTCAGCTATGCTCTTCCTTAGCAAACAACTCAGTCCTAAGTCTGTTAGGTTTCCTGTGGGCCACCGAGCCAGCAGCCAACGGCATCTGCCAACAGGAAGAGAAAGTCAAAACAGGCATTGAGAGTCAGGGAAGAGACACAGTAACTATGCGCACCTAAAAGGGATAAACGGTCAAACACCACCAGATACACCAGAATGAATTTCCTCACTTCTAGGCACTCAGCTCTGCTGTGTCTCTCTGCAAGGGCAGTGTTTGGAGGATGGCATTGCAGACCTTGATCACAACCTTGCCCACTGCAACAGCACCTCCTAGAGTGGCCCCCAGAAGGGCTTGCAAGCCAAAAAGCAAACATTTTTTCAGATACCTTTCCTTCAGGCTACTTTGCAACACATGCAGTGGGATGTTCAGGGTACAGGAGGACACTAACTCATGTCCAAAGTAAAACCCTCGAAATGCATTCAATGCAGCGTAAACTCCCCAGAAGCAACCGCTCCAGCCTCGATGTCTGCTCCTCTTGCACCAGACTGCCGGCTTCAGATACACACAGCCCGATGCCAGCCAGTGCTGAGCTGTGTGGACCTTTGAGTCTGACCCACCAAGACACTGCTGCAGGTTATGGGAAACAGCTAAACATCCACAGTTTCCATCACAATAGAGACTCTTCATTTTTCATATAAGAAGATGAGAAAAATAAACGCAAACGTAAAAAATCCCACACAATCAAGGTACATCTACTCAGGGTTTTCTTTTCAGTATGATTAAGAAAACCAACTTCTCACAGTCAGCAGCAGCTGACACAAATAATTCCTGTTTTCTCTCAAAGAGGGTATCCTCCACTCAGGATTAACCAGTTCCAAACCTTTCATTTGCATGAGATTTTAGCCAAACAACACTTCTTTACAAAGTAAACTATTAAGAACTCCATTAAAATTAAAACATGGCATAGATTTTGTGTATCATCTTTTATATGGCTGATGTCAAGGAACTTTTAGTAACAAGTCATAAAAAGACTATGCAGATTACTAGAGAGATGACTCCTAACCACTCCTCACCCATAATAAAGCCATTAGGTATTTATTATTCACAGTTACAAGCCACTGTATGATCTCCTGTTCCAGTTAAACACAGGAGAAGTTTTGTTTATGAGAAAACAGGACTGGGCCCCTGTGGCTTGAAGAATTTCACCATTCCATCAGAAATGCCTGTCTACCAGCCTTGCTGACTGCCAAGTCTGGCTCCTTGGCTCTTGCACAGCATCAAGAGGATGAAAACCACATGAAGATTGGAAAAATGTGCAAAGCCAGGGGCAAAAGGAAAGATAAGGCCACTCAGAAAGATCCCGTGCAATTCCTGAGCTGCTGATAGAAAGAAGAAGTTTCATGGAAGTTCAGAGCTCTTTTTAGACAGATCTGTAACTATTTGTAATTCACTCACATCATGGAAAACATTCATGTATGTGTGATACACAGTATGAACCCCTTGTAAGAATTCAGTAACTACATTAAGAAGAAGCTTCAGCTAACACAGTGGATACAATCAACGACTGTATGGTAAGAATGGAGTCTTATAGCTACCCATTATTCAGTCTAAGAATGCTGTCCTGGTTTTGGCTGGGATAAAATTAATTTTCCTCCCAGTAGCTGCTGTGTTTTGGATTTAGCACGAGAAGAATGTTGATAATACACAATGTTTTTAGTTGTTGCTAAGAAATCAAGGACTTTTTTTTTCAGTCTCCGATATTCAGCCAATGAGCAGGTGTGCAGGAGCTGGGAGGGAGCAGGGTCGGGCAGCCAGCCCAAGCTGGCCAACGGAAATATTCCATACCATAGATGTCATGCTCCATTTATGAATGGGGGTTGCTTGGGGGGCAGGAATCCTTTTTTTCTTTTCAGAGAACTTGAACTTCTCTGTAAGTTCAGTCTTTTCTTGGGAGTTCCGTGAAATTTGCGAGATCTGCGAGGACCATGTTCCATGATTGCTGCTCAGGGACTGGCTATGCAATTAGTCATCAGGTGGTGAGAAAAATTGTATTGGGTATAGTTTGTTTTGCATATTCATCATTATTATTACTATTGTCAGTATCAGTATTTCCTTTGTTGTCTTATTAAACTGTCTTTATCTCAACCTACAAGTTTCACCTCTTGGCCACTGAGGGAGTGGCTCTCTAGTCTTAGTTGCTGGCTGCTGGGTTACACCATGAGAAACAGGTACAGCCTTGGAAAGTCAGCACAAACATGACTGTTGCAGCACCCGTATTTTTTCACAATGTGGAACATGCATAAATGGAAAACATCCTGCAGATGTTCCTTCCCTCCCTAGTCCATTTTTCATTGGCACACACCCATTGCTCAACCACCTATGCAGAATCCATGTAGAAAAAGCGACTATTACATCACTAGATGTATTTGGGGTGAGATTTCATAAAAGCATCTAAAAGAATACTATGTTTCCAATCACAAGTTGAAAATAATGTTCCAAAACGCATTATACTCATGCTCTTTAACGTATTTGAGACTTCTAATACACGTCCCATATTTTGCCGAAGCTTTCATCTAGCCTATAACGTATCAGTCTAACACAAAAGAGCATTGTCACAGTTCAGCTGGATCTTGAGGAGATAGGTAATACTAGCAATTTTTTAAAAACTTTTTTTCCATTTGAAAGTACATGAAAGGTACAGCTTTTTTGCAGGTATGTAACTGTTAAGATACAAGCTACGAAATTTAATTCATAATATTGACCAGCTTCTTGCTTTAGATTCAGTGAGAAGGGTGCTTTAAAGGCCATGACATAGCCTCCAGAGCACTGGACTGCCCAGGACCTCTTCCCAGTTCTATCACAGTCATGACATGCCTTTAGATAAAGCTCTTTGTAAAGTGCAGCCATAAAGCAAAAGACAAAAGACTGAACGTTCATATCCTCCTGAATCACCCTTCTCAATACTACATACTTATTGTATATGCATTTATATTACATGCATATTACTGATGGACAGATATGCTTATACATATAGAACACATAATGTGTATGTACAGTCTACTGTAACAAGGATCTATATACGATAATTATGGAAAGCAAAGCTTGTATTTAGAAACTAGAATATGTCTAACAGATTTTACTCGGTTATGCATCCTTATTAAAAAGCCAACCATGGTAAAGAAGTTCAAATTATTCCTAACAATTCTTTAAAGCAATTACATTTATGATGTAGTTTATTGCATTTATTAAACTACTAACATATGGAATGATTCTTTTATGTCAAATTGCAAGTTTCCCAAGACACACAAATAAGTTTTATAAACTGCTACAGCATGAATGTTTCGTTTTGCTGTGACTTACAGTGGCAAGTCCTCAAGGATTACATATTACTACAGGCTGTAATTCACTCGAAACAAAATACCAAGAGAAGTAAAAAAATTTCATTTCTCATGTCTGCATTAACAGAGAGGACTGAAGCCCAGATCCAGCAAACCCCTTATGCCAATTCTTTTTATCATGTGCATATAATCAAACTAAGTTGAATAGGATATGCACATGGACAAAGCTTAAATGAAGGGGAAGCATTAGCAGAATCTGGGCTACACAGAAGTATTCCATCAGCCTCTTCTGCTCATCATCTTACTGCTGTGAACCTGTTACATACTCATCTCCTCTGAAGCAATGTTTTAGTCTGTTGTACGCGATCTATACACTGTCTAGTTCTATCACATTAAAACCCTAACAATATTTTGCCTTGCTAATTTTATTTCATCACTCCTGAGGACAAAATGGTGGTAACAGACCTGGTCAACTGGAAATACAAAATTCAAATACTAATTTCATTTCTGTTCTTTTGCTTACAGAAATGAAAACAGGAAATCAAATAACTTCACCAATGAGGAAAAAATTGCTTTTACTAGTCTTAAATCAAATAGTAACACCTGCAATTGCAGGGTTGCAGGGTTTGTTCTTTTATCAGCCGTACAGTTACTTGCTTGGAGAAGTGGGGGGTTTTTGTTTGGTTTTGATGGGATTTTTTTTTTTTTAAGTAAATGGTGAAGAGAAACAGAAAGCAGAACCCAGGCATAAATAACTGCTTAATGTAATTTTAAAATTACTGATAGGAAGAGACGGTAAGCACTGAAGTCAACAACAAATACTTGGTTCTGCAGCAAACAGAATTTCCTGATAAAAAATGCACACATATTCTATGGGAAAAATGCTGCTCTGTCCGCAACTCACACACTTCCCAGTGCATGACACTTCCAAGTTCCAATCAGACTTCTTCTTTCCCCCCTTTGAGGGAAAACCGGAGTGGTTTTTTATTAATTTAAGCCTAAATAGAACTGAAATTTAATCTCAAATTGAAAATATGTCCATACTGAAATGTTTCTTTAACTACTGATTGTAATACAATAATCAGTCTTTTAAAAAAGTCCATTAACACATTATTTGTGTCTTGTATTAGGGAAAAAAACCCAATAAAAATCAATCAAAAGCCCAGCCACAGCAGTCACAGTAAGACTGTAACAAATGTTTTTTGAGCAGTATAACTGGTTCCAAAACATTATTGTATAGTATCCAGAAGCTTGTCAGAACTTTAAAGATAGATATGCTTTCAAATTTTACACATAAATGCATACACATATATATACACACACACACAAAAAAAAAGCCTCAAAACAGAAGGTTTTATATAGTAAATTTGTTACACTAGGAGTATTATCCTGGTAAAATACACGTCCTTGGACAACAACACTTAAAATACTCCAGCAAAAAATAGGGTGGAAATGTTGGAATCTAAATAATAACCTTACTTTTTACAAATTTTTCTTCATTTTAATTTTTTTTTTTTTTACTGAAGAGACAAATTCTTGACAATAGGGATAAAAACCATACGTCCTTGTATTCACATTATAACTTAAGAACTTCTTTGGGAAATGTGAAGCATTGCTATTTTTCATTCCGTCAGTCAAAACATCTGGATTTTAGTGGTTTTATAGCACAAATGGCTTGTTCAAAGTATATCCTTTCCTCATTTAAAAAAATTTATACCCCCATTTCATTCTCATCACACGGCTAGCATATGTTTCAGCCCAACTTTATTCAAGGCCAAAACCTGTCGTAACTCATCGGGCCAATGAATTACTATAGGAATGTAAAGAAAAGAAAAAAAAAAATCCCATCAAGTCAGTAAAAAAAATGCCAAAATACCAAAAAACTCTACACTATCTAGGAGAAGGGAAGAGATAAATAACTGTCAGATTTCCAGTTTCTCTCAGAAGGTCATCATAACTGAAAAGAGGTGGAAAAAAAGGAATAAAGGACGAAGAAGGAGGAGAGCTCGGTTTCTGTATGACCTGTCATCGTACGTGAAGTTTTCCAAAATAAGTAGATCAGATAAGAGCCAGTAAAGGAATATATATTATTGAAATACTTCTCTTTCAAACAAAATAACAAAACCAAAACGAGCTTGCTACATGGAGCCACTGTTAAAAATACGGTTGCTTTAAATAAAGGCTCTTCCATTTGTCAGCACGTCCTCCTCAGGTTCGCTCACCATTCACCTCATTTCCAATAAAACTTGGAGATGAGAGATACAAGATGATCGTTATTCAGTCCCTTTTATGTACAGAGAGAGGCATGCAAAATAAACAACAATTTTTTTACTTTCAGGGTGGGCAATATAATCTTGTTATGGTTTTCTCCAATAAAGGCCTGAAGTGTGTATATATATATATATATATACATATAGACCCTGATTCGTCTCTTCTGGCTTTGTAGCAAAAGGTTTGCTGCAACATTAATCTAATGCTACTGCCTTTTACCGTCCTCAAATTTTTTATCGTTATAAAACTCAGTAACTGCCACTTAGCATCAGTATTGTCTCAAAGCCAGTGAGAAGGCAGCCAGCTGAGCAACTCTGAAGTGAGGATTAGCCAGCAGAGAGCTAGAACAACATTCAAACTGCAGATAAAGCTATATGGAGTAAGTTGTTAAAGAAGCATGCACCCTCTTCACGGCATTACCTGCACTCGCTGCATGCTGCCACCAGGAGTGTCAGGACTCTAAGACAGAATCACTTAGGGGGAGCAGCAGAAGGAATGACTGAGGGTAGACACCTGTCAGAAGACAGTGGTTGAAGATGGAGACGACACAGGACTGGACTGTACAGTGACAGGCGAGACTGACTCAGTGAAGGAACGAGCCTTACAAGATGACAGCAAGGTGGGCAGAGTTCAGGAGCTGGATGAGCACACCAGGAATGAAGCTACACGCTCCAGTCAGGGCAACCTAACAGCTCCCTGCTGCTTAGAGGAGAAGATCCTGCTCTTCCTCTGCAACATCTCTGGCATTTTGCTGACCTAGCAATGAGTCATCCAGTTTACAAACCTATTAACGTCTTCTTGACAAGTAAAAAAAAAGTAATGATTTTATCAATTTAATCCAGGTGAAATCTGATGTGATTTCACCTGAGGGAGACCAGCAGCCCACAAGCTTTGGACAGTACAGATGGTTAAAGAACAGAGCACAAGATGACACTGTCAAGGGACAACACTGAAGACAGACTTTGACTTCTTGGAAGCAGCCCCCTAAGCAGAAACAAGACAGAAAACGCTCATCAGCAGACACCATAAAGCCAACAACTCAAAATGATCATACCCACCTCAAGGTTTTTAAATGCCTTGGCAAAGTGCTCCTTATTCCTCAAGTGCCCATCTACACTAATGATCACGCTCAAGAAGTAAAGGACAGTGGTAAATCTAACCATTTTAATGCTGAAGAAACGTGTAGATTATCAGTGTTGTGACACACGATGGAAGCTGATGGGTTCTTCACAGTCTAATTTCCTTGAAAGCTTGGGAAATCTTTCTCTAGACACTTTACTTCCATGTCAGTTCTGTAACATTGGGAAAAGTTGGGATGAACGTTACACTTGCAACCTTAATTCTGTCTTTTGCACCTACGTATTATTTATACAGTACTTACATATGTGATCAAACACCATTTTCCATTGGACATATGCATCAGTGAAGAGCAAGGCTGAAGTTCAGAAATTAATAAAAATGTGTAACAAAGGAGCGTATTTCCTTACATTCCTTCAGCTGTGTATGTCAGAAGGTAAACAGTAACCAAAGACAGCAAGCAAGAAAAGTTAGGTGTCTGGCTAACATCGCAGAGAAACAACCAGCAGGACAGTTTCATCCCTGTTTTCAACAGAGTGATGCTAAGGGAATAAGTTTGTGACGGTGTGAGCTGATTTAAAGGTTCTTTTTCTTTTCCTGACTGCATACTCCCACCACTTCTACCAGCTCCAGCATTCTTCAGACCTTCCACAAGATCTGGCAGATGATAACCAAACAAAAAGACTGCACAGCCTTCTGCCAGATCCATGAGTTAAATCAATTCACAGAGCTGACAGAAAGTGAGAGAGAGGGGAGCAGTATCTCCCCACACATAGCTACAGAAAACTTTGGTCCACCTAGCTGCCTGTGAAACTGCAGTTAAAACATACACCACATTCTGGAAGTGATCTCTCATTATCTGGATATCAGATTTGAGAATACACACAGTTCCAAACTGCAGATATGACTTGCATCCACATTTACATCCGAAGTCAATGAGTGCTGCTTATGGAACACATGAAGAAACACCAAAGACTTGGGAAACTTCTAGCAGTAATCTGTGTATTAGCTGCCGCTTGCAGCATGGAGATAATCACATCCTTCTTACCATTAAGATTAAACGCTTGTGGAAGATACAGTTGTCAGAGCAGCAAACGTCATAGAACAACCTCAGAGCAAAATAAGTACCCATCTTCAGAGCCAGGCTCACTAGTGTTGTAAATAAGGCCTAGAATAAGGATACAATAAAATACTCTGCAACCACTCATAATTTGGTATGGCTTATTCTAAAATCCTAATGAAGCAGAAAACCCGTGGAAAAAATGACGTCAGGTTATATATACACACTGAAAAGGCTAAAGGAGATTTACAGAAGACAGACTTCACAATCCAAATGTTCTTTTTACACAGCTGTGAGCATTTCATTTTCTAAAGCCTCTGAATCCATGCAGGCACAGGTGAAACACTCATCAACTTCAGTTATCCGCAGAGATTATTTCTGAGCAGAGACATAAACGAACCAGTGATGCTCTCACCGTTGCGGAAAAACCTGGAACGCCGTAACACTACGTGGTGGGACGTGACCCTTCACACAGCCAATGACATGAACAGGGAGGGAGATGCATAACCACAAGCTGCTGCCCTGCCAATCCTGAGAGCACACAGCTGTGGGTGATACCAAGGAAAAAGAGCAGGAACAACTCCATCCTCTCCTCATCTGCCTATCCACTGGCATCTTCAGAGACCAGAGCGATGGGCATACAACATGCCAAAGCAGGACTCCATGGAAGCTGAATAGCTTGTACTCTTTGGCAAGCCAAAGAATTTAAAGAAGTACTTCTACTCACAGCCTCTTTAAAGCCATGTCTCCTAAAATAAAGAAATCTATGACGAGTGAGAAAAAAGTACAAGTATGCTTTATAACAAACCTGTCCATTTAATCAGATTTGGAAAATCTGGGTTTAATTTTTTGCTCTGTGCCAGACATCCTCTGTGCCTGAGGCAAGTCACATTGCTATCGCATGTACTGACTCTTCCTCCCTACAGTGACAAAGATGAGACTTCATGAGATATCGGGAGAACGCATACACTAAAGCTTCTGAGGCAATCACACAGAACAGCCATGAGCATCCCAGAAAAGCCCATACAAGTGTGTCCTCAATATTAATTCATATTCACTAATGACACAACGTAAAATACATCTCAGTAAAAGCTGTCAAACTATCAAATGACATAAACAGTTCACTTTGAAATAAAAATACATAAGCATAGCAATAACTGCAATACATAAACACGAAAAAAAAAATCCTCTCCCACTTGTTTGGTGCTCTCAGTAACTGCAGTGCATCCCAACTAGTGTAACAACAAACAGCAGAGTCCGTGGGTACGGATGAGAAGCACGAAGAAAAGTCTGCAAAGACAAAACTTCTCAGCTCCCACACTGCACACAAAAGCACACTCCTGCCCAACCACCTATTTCAAACCCCCACCTTTTTCCACATTCAAGTTCACTTGCAGCTAGTTTTAAAAAAACAACAAACTGACGTTACTCTGGGCGGAACATACTGAGAGGTGTCTCACCAAGTGACACACCAGCCGCTCTTTGTCTCACACAGCGAGAGACGTGCGCTTTGGCTTTTCCTTTGACCCGACTCGCAAAACAAGAGCAGCAGCAGCGCACTGCAGGGCAAAAGCACAGAGGCTCTACCTGGCATCCTGCCAGCGAGCTATAGCAGATTTTGGTACTGTGTTGTTTTATATATAGCAAGAAGCAGGTCCCAGCCTTCTGCTCAAGCTTCAGATTTCCAAATGGTGTGAGGAGCAATTGCTTGTGGAACAGGCTAATTTTGAAGCGAAAGAGGGCACAGGCGATGGTGTGAGCAATACTGGCAGAGATGCTTGATGTCAATCAGGAAGGAAAGAAATGAAATGTCGGTGGATTGTCATGTGAATTAAAGCAAGACTATTTCAAATAGGGGGGAAAAAAAAAGTAAAAACTGCATGAGACTGGACCTTCACCCCTTTGATGATTCAGATCTTCAGTGTCTCCCACTGTCCTGTTTCCACCTACATGGGTGCATCTGCAAGTATTTGTAACTGCAGAAGAGTTATTTAAGGTAAGTTAGCAAAACTGAAAACACTAACTCTAACCTCTCAGAATACTCCTGAGGGAGCACAGGGAGCAGAAGGGGAGGAAGAAAACAGAGCACTAAAGTATATAACCTGGCTGGCAGACCTCAATTGCTTTACCATATGAAACCTGGATAAAATGCAAATTAAGAAAAACAAAACCAACATATTAGAGCAAGCCAAAAATGAAAAAAAAAAAAGGGGAAGGGGTGGGGGGCAGGGGTGGCGTAAAATAGCCAAAAATCTGAGAATCTACACCTAGCTCCAAGGTTAAAAATTTACAGAAAATTCTCGGTAAGATCTCTGCGTCTCAGCATTATGACTGAAGAGAAGGCACTTACTTCAAGAAACTAAAAATACTTTAAGAACTTAACTATTATACACACTATTAAAAAAACATTATGAAGCAATTAACATATTAACTTGAATAGAAAAAAAAATCTAAAGAAAAATATTGTGTACTTACTATCATTTAGTGTCGTGAAGTCCAGGAATCGATATTCATAGCAAACATCTATCTTGGTTTCTACCTGGGGCCTCTTCAAAGTTGAATAGATATTACCAGGTCGTTTTTCATCATGCTTCTCTAGTTTGTTCAATCCACAACCCATTTCAGCAGCTCCTGATACAAAAAGGCAGGGAAAGAAAACAGGAAAATACATAAACACCACTCATTTTGGGTCTTTTTCTTTCTGGTTTCATGCAACACAATAGTCCATTATGGTGATTTTTAGTTTTTTAAATACAAGCTACCTACAAACTATATGAAATTGTATAATTAAATAAACACTCAGATAGTAACTGAAGTATACACCACTCATATCAAGCCTCAGGCATGCTATTATTTTATTGGAAAATTGACAGTTTAATGCATGTATTTTGCATCTTTCACATGTATTCAGTAGTATACTCTGGAAGACACATATTCCATTATAAAAGTGGCTGAAAATGTGAAATAACTTGCTAATATAAGAGTTGACAACTTAATAACAATTTCTGCATATGCAGTTACTATCAGAGCAGATAGTATTATCTTTCACACAGATTTCTGTAACATTCAAATTAATACCTAGACTTGTAATTTAATGGAAAAAGCAGGTTTGCAGAGAACTACCAGCATTTAGAAAACTACCTCACTTCCTTCCACCTCATTTCTTCAGGTAAACCACAGGAAATCATGGCACTTTATACAAGCCATCTTCAAACCAGAAGAGGCACATGACCACAGAACCGGACTAGGTAAATCTAGTTTTCTTTAATAAGCTGTCAGTCTGCAACGTTTTAAAGGATTACTCCTGACAACCATTTTTGCTACACATTAAACATTCCTCAATATCCTACATGTTACGGCTCATCTGAGTAAGAAAGAATGGAAGAATTGCTCGATTAAAATACTCAGATGATCCAAATTCTCCCATTCCTCTTCAGCAACACTGGTCGGACTGAGGCAAATTATTTCGGCCAGCAGTGAGTGTGAGAAGATAAAAAGACACACCAGCTAGGCACCTGAGGTTGTTCCTGACAGCCCAGCCAACCTCCTGTCTCCGCCCAGATGGAGAAACTCCTGCTTCGGGGACGGGGAGGGACACGCAGGATGAACACCCAGTGACGAAGGGGGGCTCCCGCAGCCCACCCCGGGCACTTCGAGGCACGGGATCCATTCAGCAAATGTGCTGCATGAAGCATCACAGAGATCTGTGGTTCAGCCTCCCTGCAACCTCCAACAGACAGCAATGAGCACCTGAAACCTCCGGTCATAGATTAGGGCTGCCTTTACCTTGACAGTTAACAAACCTAAAGCAGAGACCGAAAAACTAATTCAGGTTCCCTTATCTCCAAAGATGTACTTACAAGCTTATGCCACAGCTTCATCCCCCAAATAGTTAGAAAGTTTGTCAAGTTTCCAGCCCCAATGTATTTGGAATCTTCTTGTAGAAATTTGTTTATATTTATACTGTGCTTTAACTTTCATAATTTTTGTCCTTCCCTCGTATTTCCTTGTGAAGTCATTTTTATGAAGCTACCATGTCCCTTTCTGTGCTCTGCTAGGATAAATGTGCTCAAGTCCTTTTCTGTCACAAGACAGGATCTCTGCTCCCTTTATCATCCCACTCACTCTCGTTTCTGTCAGTCCTGTTTCTATTTCTCTACGTGAACACAGGTGACCATCTGCTCAAAATGGGATCTCAACAAGGCCTATTAAACTAACCTTAACGCTTCCCTGCCTCTACTGCAAGTAACATGCCTACTGCACCTAAAACCATCAGTCGCAGCTGAAACATACTCAGAGTTTACTGTAGGCTTCTCAGTAGCTAAAGAACATGTTTCTCTTTATTTTTATCCAACACAGCTAACTGCGGAGTTCCCAACCTGTAACAGAGGTCTTTGCTCATCCCATAACTTTGCGCTATTCCATTGCATTTCTATTACTCAGTAATAATCTCACCCCATTCTCCTGCACCCCTGGAAGAGCTGGAAATCATTTCAGGCTCAGCAGTGGAGCCCAACTTCACATCATGTGCATGTCCATAAGCGCACACCTACATCTTATTACAAAGTCACTAGTAAATACATCAGAATAGGACTGACCAACACACTAAACCTTAAAAAAATACCACAGTAAATATTCGATCACACAGAAACTGGATGCAGAAAGAACATTTGCTAAAAAGACCTGCAGCATCAAGAAAAATAGATGATGCGTCATACACATTCTTGAACTTTAAATATTTGGGGATTCATCCAACAGATAACAACCTTCTCTGCTTATTTTGACAGAAAAGTAAAAACTACAATATTTTAACAGTATCTATAGACAAAAGTTAGGGTTTGGGATTTTTTTTATATCATTTTTTTTAGACATTTAAGGTTAAAAATCCTCACAATCTTTTTCTGCTCTCAAAAGATACTTTATACAATTTTTTTCATGACAACTACTAGCACTAAGTAAAAAAAAGGGCATTAATCTTTCATTATACAGCAGCTTCCTTCTCTTGCTTAAGTCTAAAATGTTATTTATTTTAATATAAAAATGTATATTGTGTATTAATGTGCCTAACAAGATACTATGAGTATTTCCATGGTCTGCAATGGAACACATCCAGCAGTATACTTGTTCTTTAACATACTGCAGAGTAAGGAACTAAGATAGCAATAAGGGTTAGCAAGTGTATCAAATTTCTTGTCTCTGTGACGGTCCAGTAATTCTTACACATCTTAAGTATACAGTATAGCATTTTGTGTAGAAAAAAATTCCATTTCAGAGGTCATTAAGCAGCAGTGCCTGCAACCCTTAGTAACACAGAGTCTGAAATCCACAGGACTCTTCAGACAGTGATGGCTGCAGAAGGAGGCCTTAGGGACTCAATATTTCACATCACGGAGAGTTCTGCATTCTTTCCTAAACTGGGGTGAAAGTGCTAGAAAATACAAGCCTGCTCTTCCAGCAGCAGCCCTGGACGTTCTTGTGTGCTTCTCTAGCAAGCATTTCCTCGGCCCTTTTGAGAAATCCAGTCCACCCTCATTGCCCATGCGAGTAGTGATCTCTGCAAACAGTGCCAACCCACAAGTCATTCAGCATGGAGATACCTGCCCACTTGGGACTGGAAACACATTTTTTGTGCTAATTCCCTTGGTGACAGTTTACCAGAAGACTGATTTTCACCTTCCTGCTGCTTGGCTAAAACTTCAGTTACTATCCTTGAGGATAAATACTTCCCCACATTTTGTTAAGTGTAGACAATTATATTTATGTTACTGAAGCACACATACGAAAAAGAATAAGAATGAGGTATAAGTAGAAAAAATAAGCTTCACAACATCACAATCTTTTCCACAGTAATTAGGATGCAAGTGCTGCAGCAGTAGAAAATAAATCTTAACAAATAAAGTTCCTACTTTAATACATACATCTAAGTATTAAAAAAAAAATCCAGGATGTATGAGCACTTCACGTTTTCTCAAAGACATTGATGACGTGTGTATGACAAGTAATCACTGAATAACCAAATTCTGCTCAATGTTATCCCACAAACTTCCTACTGGGACAGCTTACTTTATAACCTTCCAGAGATTTTTAACATTAGTTATTACCCTCTTCCTTCCTCTTCTTTGCAGCAAAGTTAGTGCTGTTCAGAGTCTTTCCATCCTTCTCTGAAAACATCTCCTTGCTGTTCAGTTACAAATCTAGTTGTCAACAGGACATTATTCACCTTCTTCATTTTCTACATTGAAGTTATCAAAGAGTGCTGTAAGAAATGTTCATCACTGATGCATTCAAAGTAATCGAAACCCACTTCAATCACCTTTTTCAGCAGGTACAGTGTTTTGCTATAAGGGATGCTTAAGGTTACTGCACTACAGATATTTATCCTGGTTTTCTATACCCACATGTGAAGTCTACTTTAAACACTGCAAAATTTTGAAGTATTTTTTGCTCTGCAGTAGGTTCTAAGACAAACTTTTTCATTAATGTAAAAACTAATTTTCAACTCACTAGTTCCATACATACAAGAAACACCTTGAGTGAGAGAAAAAGTAACATCTAATGAAGAATATTAGCCACTAAAATTAAGATTTAGCTGTGGGCTCTTACAGCCACACACATTGGAAAAACTAATTCTGTCCACAAACTCCCTTAGGCTGTGAATTAATCTTAAACATACTCTATGTTCTCGATAATCTCTAAAACTGTTCTTGTGTTCAGCCACGTGATGATAAAACTAGAACTGAAACCCAGATCTAACAACAGATTTTTTTTTGTCTGTATCACTTTAATTTTGCAAAACATGAAAAATTGAAGCTGTGATGAGTTGCAGAACAACAGCAAATCCTACCGACAATTAATTCCAAAGTTTGTCTTGTGAATGACAGCAAAGGCCCCCACTGGTTAGGAAACAAGCAGCATTCTTCTGCAAACTGAGTTCAACTATCTGACCCAGGTTTTGTACATTCCAAGCAAATGCCCAACTTGGAAGCCACAGAATAAGCCTCCTGCCACCACTTCCTCCTCCTCATTACTGTCCTCCATCATGTATTTTAAGATTAGAGGAGCTCTGGGGAGCGTGTGGAGAAGAAACAGGACAGAAACCCACTCCAGTGTAGCAAATGATCTGGCCCTGAACACTCCCTCCCCATGCAAGTTTTACTGAAACTGGTACCATCCTCTCCCATGAAAAACAAAAAATTACAACAAATTGTACTCAGCAAGAAAAAAAAAAACAGTATTTCCATCTTTAAGCACCTCCGTGATCCATGAAAATGAGTGTATCTCAAATAAAATACAGGCATTTTTATAGCTCTTTTAGAGATCTGCCAAGTTTTCCATTTCGTCATCTCTGAACCTAAGCTTTGTTAAAATACTCTCTGCAGCCTGGGTTTGGGTTTGCTTTCTCCCTTTACTAGCTTGTGTTCAAAACAGATAAAATACAAGTTCAGAATTGGCAAAGAATAACAACAAGCATAAAAGAATATTATGTAGCTAACAACTTATTTTCTTGATAATAGTGGCTCAGGCCTCAAGATTCCTTTTCAGCAGGAAAAGGGCACAAAGAGAGGGAAAAAAACTGCCTTCTATCTAATTTTTAGTTTGGGGCTTCTTTGGGAACAAATGCAGCTAATTTTCTGATGTATCGCCCCTTCCTTTCATGGAACTCCTTAACAATTTATCACCAAGAAATAATAATGAAAATTACACTGAAAGGTAACAGAACCACATGGCTAAAGGCAGCTTGAATAGATTACCAGACTAAATCATTTAAGGGATGTTTATCAGCTAAGTATATATTGGCTAAACGGTTTATTTCAACTGTATCAATATTACAGAAAGCATTGTGTCAATGACTGCTTACAGGGATGATCTGAAAAGACTTCCTAATAATTATTTAAATACATATAGTATTGGAGTCGACTGCTAAGCATACAGCATTAGACTGAATATTCTAATACACGTGTAAGTGCAGTACACTACCACCTCAAACAGAAACCAGGTAATGTTAGTATTTATAATGGCATCCAAAGAAAATGTGCTGTACAGGCAGATTACGCGACTGCCAGCTTATTTTTAAGCACAATTAGTGAGAACAAGTTTGCCTGCATTAACACGTTTAAAATGTTCATTGTCCAAAACTAGTGACCTCATTTTGTAAGCTTTATCATGAATTAATTTATTTTTTAAAATACGTATGATAAGTTACTGCTAAAGTTCCTTTCACAAAATTACGGAATACGGTGTTCTTGCTGTGGAGTACAGCAGCGAAACAAGGTAACTGCAATGCACTGATAGGTTTTCTCAATTTTTTTAAGCCCCTTCATCCTGCCTCTTCCTTTCATGGATGATACTCAGCTACCTCACAGGGATGCTGGAAGGCTTTTACAAATAATGACAGGACTTCACATTTGTTGTGCAGTAATGAGACGCTCTTATTTTCTTAAACCCTCACTCCTGCAATCCTGACCTTTCCATTTTCAAAATAATAGGCACTTCATGCTCAGCTCGGTTCACTCGCTGCCATATGGTCACTTAATTGTTGCATCCTTCCCAGCCTACAAAACACCAGAGTGTTTAGTCCCCTGTTCAGCTCTAAACAAACTCTGAGAGAAAGTGCAGATTATGGCCAAGTCCCTTTCCTAGCACAGTTAAAGCAATGAAGCAGAAGAATAACAACAAGGCAAAAAACCATCAGGCAGCAAAGCACAACCAAAGCAGAGGATTAAAAAGACCAGACCTGACAAACTGGGTGTACAGGTCAACAACGAAAGGAGAACAGTGTGCTAGGATGATCTTATACAGGTTCCCAGAACAGAGCCATGCTCCTGATGTATCCCTGTTTTTCCCACCCTGGTTTACCACTGCATAGGCTTTTTATGAGACTACACCATTAAGATGCAAATTCCTTACCAAGAGATACCTACCTGGTCATTTTTCAAGAGTATTGCCATACAGGTAACAATGTAAGCATATATTCAATAAATACACAATAATTTTTATTTGTGGGGAGGGATTGGTTGTTTAAGTAACTTAACGTTTACGAAGTAATTTGAAAGATTATAAAAGACTTATTCTGAAAATACAAAGAACAATTACCATAAATCAGTCCTATCTATTGACGGGTATCACAACTGACCAATTTTTCCACCGTATACTTACCAATTTGACTAGTACTGTCAGAATTTTAGACCTGCAGCTGATAGCTAAATCTCTACTTATAGAAAGGTTGGTGAAAGAATAATCCCAGATTTATTCTTTATGATTGATTTTATTTAAATTAAACGGTAGAGCAACCCAAGTAAATCTGCAATTAAGGTTTTCAATTTCAACAGGCACATCTCAAAAACTACAGGAACTCATTAGTGAGATGAACAGGAATGAAAAGTTGGAGGACGTGAGCACAGGGGAGGTCTGGAACGTGTTTAAAGTACATACGAGTATGTGCAGAATTTGTAACCCAAGGAAGCGACAAGAGAATTCACAAGAAGGCTTCCAGACCCAGAGAGATGAATTACCTAATAAAGATGGAAAGGTAGAATAAGCAGAGAGCTTTCAAGGGACAGCAAAAAAACCTCAGCAGGGGAAACTACAGTCTTGGATCACAAAATACCAGCAGAAAGCAAAATGTGCCAGAAGTCAAACCCAGTTAGAGAGGCCAAAGACACCACAACTAAATGGCAGCAGAACACAAATCGGGAGGACTAATTTGAACTCATACCAAGAACTCTGGAAGACGTGTCATGATGAACTGCAGATCCAATTGCTAGAATTAAAAAACAAACTATTGCACCAGGCTTGGTACCATCTCCCTGGGAGACAAGAAAATGTACTGCCTACATGAAACAAGGAGGAAAACATAATTTGGCCAATTAAGACAACTGCTAGTCTAGTCTCAAGAGCTTGCCACGCTTTAGGAAGAAAATAAAATAATACATAGAGAAATACGACATGGATTCAGTGAAGTTAGAACAGACTACCCTGATAGGTCTTACACACGAGTCACGAAGAAAGCACAGCCCTAGCATGCAGCACGCCAAATCACACGCCGCAGTGATCACGTGGTTTCAACAAAATATTATTAGGTGCTATTGTTTTTATTACGATGTTCCCACCACTAGTCCTGGGCTCAACTCTGCTGCCCTGTGTGACACACAACTCGCTTTCCCCCACGCTGTCCGCGGGCCCGCAGGTCAGCGGGGCTGGCTACCTCTGCAGGCTCCCTGCCCACAACCAGGGGCTGCCACCAGCTGCCCTCCACCCTCTCCAGGGGAACTAAGCTGGTCCGCGTGTGTGTGCACCCAGGTGGGAGGAAGAAAACCAAACCAGATCAGAGGGAACTGGTGGAGGAGAAAGGCAAGCGTTGTGCCGGTGTTGGGGAGCAATCTGAGGAATTCTAGGCTGGTGAGAGTCCCTTGCTCCTTACCCCACCCGCATCGCCCTGTAACACTCATCCTAAAGATTCCATACTTCGTGACACCATGATGCTGCCTTTCAGTACAGCAAAATATTCAGACAGTACCACGTGCTTCTACAAAACACTTTAGGCAGGCTAATTCTGGTCAAGGTAACAAAATGTTAATGTCACTGGACAAAGCACAGGTAGAATTTCTTCCGAAATACCACGGCTGCAAATGTTCAAGCAAGATGCCTCCATATGAAGACAGGAGACTACTGAGATGCCAAGGACCACTCTCAAGAACTTAAAGGGTAACTATAGCAGCTAACGCGTATTGTCAAGCAAATTAAAGACTGAACGGACCGACAGAAGCACGCATAGAAATGTTAGCTATGAACCCAATCTTCCTTTAAAGTTAATCCCACACCACTTCGAACCCACAGAAAACAGGCATGAAAAATAGATCGCATTGCAATGCATGCACAGTAGCTTGAAGGACAGCGAGTAACACCATGGTAAAACACAAAGCTAGACAGACTTGACAGCCCTATGCTTACTGTCCTCCGCTAGTTTGCCATGAAGTAAAACCCTGGCCAACTGATTTGGGGTAAAAGGTAAAGTGGACCACTGGAGCCAGGTGCGAAGCTGTGGGATCTCACACGAAGTTGAGGGATGGAATAATAGTTACGTCATTATTGCTTTATTTTAAATACAGACTTCATCGACTCTGATTTTTACTCTTCAAAAGGCTGCAGCTCCAGCTTTTTTGCCACAGATCCTACGGCCACTTCATTATATCCAATATAGCATCTGCGTTTCCCAGCACCACAGCTCAGAACTTCCCCAGGTATTTACTCACAGCTGTATATACTCATTTCATGCCACATTCTTGCTCTCAGACTAGGGGAATGCCAGCAGTCAAGCAGTGGAAAGCCCCTTGTCTAATGTAACTAACTTGAGGTTAAGTTAGATTCCTAAAATAACCCTTCATTCTGAGACTCTTTTTTCTTAGAAAAAACAGAAATCAAATGCACAAGTGTGACCACCAGTGAAAAAGGCGGTTATTGCCAGTAACTTGTTATTCAACACTAGAAGCTGAAATAGATTGGATTCCTCAAAAACAAAACATAAAAGCAGGTGTAGAAAAATATTTTCCCTTGTAAACTAGAGATCAGCTATGTCTTGACAGTGTTAGTTCTCCCCCTGCCAAATAAAAAAAAATAACAAACACATAATTTTATTGTTACGGGAATAAGCACAGAAGCGGTACGCAGCCACAGCACAGCTTCCAAACTTTGGCTGGGGACGCTGCAGTCTGTCTCGTCAGGTCCCGTCACCTTTCCGCCACCTGAGGCGGAGCAGCGGCCCCGGGGGAGCAGGCAGCCCTCCCCGGCCAGCCCCCGGGCCCGGCGCCGCCCGTCCCCCCAGGGAGCAGTCCCCGGGCCCAGCGAACGCGCTCAGCCCTCACGGGGATCAAACGTCTCCCGTTAACTGTGTGGCCAGGCTGGAAGCAGCGCAGAACAACTCTGAAAGTCCGCCCAGCTGAGCTCCCCCTCCCCGGGCGGTGCGAAGCCGCCGCTCTGACGGGAATTCAGATCAACGAGCGAAGGGAGCGATGCGTTTCACGCCCAGACGCGCAGCTGCTGACCCGCGGTCGCTCACCCTTCTCCTTGTTTGCAATAAGGAAGCAGCGGCGCGGACCCAAAACGGCAACGTCCAGCCCGGCCTGCGGAAAGCAGCGCGCGGCCGCGGTGCGGCCGGCTCCGGGTGCCGGCGGGAGGGCAGGGACCCCGGCTCTCCTCAGCTCTCCGCCTCCCCCGGCTCTGCCTCGGCGCGGCGCCGCCTGGACGCGAAGCACCTCGCCGGCTGGAAGCGACGTTCGGCAATGCCGCCTACCGGTCCCCGCGAGCGGCCCGGCCGCGGGAAGCCCGGCGGGGCCCGGGGTGCTCCTCACCGTCTGACAGGACGACGCCGCCCTCCGGCCCTGCCGCGCTCCGCACCGGCCCCTCGGCCGACGGCGGGACCAGAGCGGGCGGGACCGTTCGGAGCGGCGCTTCACCGGCGCTGCACAGACCGAAACCCGCCCCGGGAGAGGCCGGCCAGGCGGGCGTGCCGGCCCCCGCGCACTCCCCGAGCAGCCCCTCCAAAGCCGGGCGCGCCGGCCAGCCCGGGCCCCGCTCGCAACTTCGGGAGCCAGAGCATCAAGACGAGCCAAAGCCCCGCAGCCCCCTTCCCCGCTCTGCCCAGCACCGACCCCCGACCGGCCCCGGACCCCTCTCCCGCCCCCTCGCCAAGTTGGCCCGCCGGGCCGGGCGGGTGCGCGGCGGTACCTGGGACAGGCGGCGGGCGAAGCGCAGCCCGGCAGCGCTGAAGGATGCCCGGCGGGCGGAGACGGCCGGCCCCGCTGACAGCGCTTCCTCCTCCTCCTCTGGCTGCC
>Ga0065711_1027511_pt1 | contig 48555 bp, 27 predicted proteins | sample Hoacrofraction12_FD_59098 | JGI IMG/M metagenome (GOLD analysis project Ga0065711, IMG submission 59098) | Hoatzin crop microbial communities from Cojedes, Venezuela - Epithelial fraction 12 v2 (version 2) | ecosystem: Host-associated > Birds > Digestive system > Esophagus > Crop | place... | reverse complement strand
GCGCTGGGCCCGGGCGGGGGTGCGGGCTCCGCGGCCCCCGGGGCTTTGCGGGCCGGGCTCTGCGGGACCTGGCTGCGGGGAGCGGGGGCGGCCCCGGCCCCGGGCTTTACACAGGCACCACTGGCTGCGAGGGGGCCTGCGGGTCACCGGCCCCCTCTGGGCCCCCTCCACCGGCCCGCTGCACCAGATCCCTGCTCTGTCACTGCTGCTGCCGCTTGAGAAACGTGTGCCTGCGTTTTACTGTGCGGCCGCCGATGGGAGCTTGGTCCCTGGGACACGAGAGCTGTGGCACAGGGAAAGCAGCTGGCATCAGCGGAGGCAACTCAGCTCCTCTGGCTGCAGCCGCAGCCTCCCGTCATCATCTGGTCAGCGTCACGCTGGCTCCTAAACGCCCTTCCCTAAACGAACCCCATTAAGTGACTCTGGTAGACAGACAAGTTGCTGCAAAACAGATGGATCAACGCTGCGTGCATTCCGTATGAGATTTAGGCTCTTTTCCCCAGGAAACAAAGCAGAATCCTTCCCCGAGCCCGGTATCCCTCTCAGCATCTCTTACGAGACGTAGTGGATGGGCTGTCTGCGGGGCAACGCGGCGTCTCGGAGGAGGCTGAGTGGCGCGGAAGGCTTTACGGCGGCCTGTCTGCACCTGAGGCTGCTGCGCTCCCCATGGCCGTTACCGTGGGATCCATGTGGAAACAAACTGTATCACTCGCCAGCAATCTGGTTTAAAAGAGACATAAATAAGGTCCGTGCCCAGAGTTCAGAGCGAAACGCATTATATCTGTCGCCATAGTATAGGCAAACTTTTTATTTCAGTTGTGTGGCGGTGTTCTCTCTGGACCTGTTTTTATTTCTTTCATCGCCATCAAATGCCTACTCCTAAAGCTCAACATGCTCACGCATTTTCAACCCGCTCTACAGGTTATAATCGAGAAGGGGTATGTTTGCTATGTCAGGAACTCTCAGCTGGCTCGTTAGACCCTTCAGCAGGTGGGGGAGCCCGGAGCAGTTCATCCATCTAAATGCAGACGTTATTATGGCTGACCTTAGTTTGCAGTGTGAGTGACCTTCAGAGGGCTTTTAATAAATGTATCAGTCGATTCCAAAAAGCGGTCCCACACTGGGCAGCTAGATAAGAGCAATGTCATGTTAAACATTCCATAGGAGTTTGTCAAACGACGACTGATGAAATCAAATCTCAGAAAAAATAGTTGATTTATTAATCCTGGCCAAGTGTTCATAACAATGCAGTTCTGGGTAGAATCAGCTTTAAGAGCTGGAACTAGCACAAGTTTTGAATAATTGTTTTCTAATTTTAGCTTCACCAGAAAGTTCTGCTTCAAATTGCTGCTCAGTCTTGTGCCACTGTTTGTGCATGCTTCGTATCTGCGACGTGCAGGGACATGTGTGGTTGTCCCCACAGTGGTATCGATAGACACGCACAAAAGATAAAGGAAGATAAGTTCATATCCAGTGACAGTGGCTTTGTTTTCTCTGGACAAATTTAATCAGCAGTACAGCAAAGAGTTAGCTACCTTCCAGAAATAAAAATTAATCTTTTTCATAATTCCTATCTCTGTTTTGTTCTTCAGGTAGCTAGAAGCTTGTCTGTAGATTTGAAATGTCGAAATGGGTGTTAAGTGAGGGGAGTTTTCACAGCTTGTACCTAAGTTGCTTTCCAAGCCAGTCTGCTCTACTTGTGAGCACCAATGCAATAAATAAACCGAACGAGCAAACTGAAACAGGAGGCGTTCCAATATCCACAACGGGGGAAAAAGTTTTCTGTTTTTAATAACATTTTAAAGCTCATATTCTTTGCATCCCTTCGGTCATTTCATTTTTAAGCATCAAGATAAAAGTATTGACTTTTAAATATTTTTTACCTTTCTGATTGACTCAAATTTGCGAATAGTTTTGGCTGACCTAAAATTATATTTTTGGGATGGATGTTCTATGTAATAACATTGGCTCAAGCCACTAGGGATTCCTATATCGTTAGGACGAAAGGTGGTAAGAGCAAAGACCTTTGTTTTCTTCTGTGTCACTGGAATCAGCAACAAAGTCTTCTTTCAATAAAGAAGTTTTCTCAGATTAAAATTTTGGCCCACTGATATCAGTTCTGATCTCGTTGTTCTTGTGTGATTGTTAAGAGCTGACTCATCCAGAACTGGAAGTCACCAAGAATGATATTCCAGCCAGAATGCATTTGGAAAATCTCATGTAACATGTCCATGATAACTGCAAGACACTTCAGGAAATACGGTCCTATTTCTTGGAAGTGTCTGATTGCGCAAAGCGTTGGTGGGATTAGTAATAGGTCTGTCTTACTGCATTTGCATGTATTTGTTTTGTCTGAAGCCGTGATGATGTACAGTACAGTTATTAGGTGTGAGTCTGGGATTTAACTATTGCATGCGTATGGCTTTTTAATTGCCCATCTCAACCACAAAATAAGGCAGTGAGACAAATTATGTTCTCATCTAGCTCATCTGGTAGTAACCTGCTGTTTCGTCATTGCAGCAAGGAACAGAAGTCAATGTATGATGGTCACATTAAAGAGGGGAGGTTTGTTTCCTTGGGTTTTGTCCGGTTTTGTTCAATGAACTTGCTTTCTCCAGCAATCTCCGTACGGCCAGCACACATCGAACAGTGCGAGCTACCCTCTGCAGAGCTCGCCTCCCCCACACCTGGATCTGGCCCCAGGGTGAGCCCAGCTGGCTGCAGAAGCAGACCTTAAGCAGCTTACGGTTTGCCATGAGTTACTTGGATACATGCAAAAGCATAACATACATTACTTGCCGTAAGTTACTTTGTTACTACAGCTTTGGTTACCTTGGAGGGAAAAGCCAAGTACTTTCTAACCAGAACTGTGAAACTTTGCTGTCAAACAAGATTTCTCCTCTGCTGTGAGCAGAACAAGAAATATTAGGCAGGTAGAAGTGGCCACCAAGTAGAGTGGATTTCTTATCATTAAACAAGTAAAATACCAATGTTTTCTATAGTTTGCTTTCTTTTCCGTTTCTGTATCTTCTTAGCCTCACACATGTTAAAAGTGAAGCAGCAACATCAGTGCATAAATTACAGGAACAGAAAGAAGGCTGAGCCAACAGTTCTCAGCTTTGTTACTCTTTTTCCTTTCAATGGCTCCATTAGTCCTGTGAGTAGTAGTCACACAGGCTTACTGGAGGTTTAGATTTAGGAAAACAGAGTAAAAGGCATGCTGAGATGAAACCGTGTGGGCTCAGACAGAATTGTGGTTGTCTGCAAGCAAAGCAGAGCGCACGATGCTTCCATCTCTGCTACCTGTGTGGGTGGATAACCCAACCTTCAGTGCAAAAGGACCTACTGTACCAGCTGTGGTCATGTGCACACCTTGATCTCCTTTAGTCTTGTCTGTAAATACTGTCCTGGCTAGATGAATGGATAAGTAGACAGACAAGGTAATACAAACACCACCCGGCACAGATAATGTTATCCTGGAAAGTAAATGTTTTCTTCTAGACCTTTCTGCAGGAAGTAATTGAGCTGGGTGAAACTGTTCAGAAAAAATATATCTTGGTGACAAATGCAGAGTTTTAGAGATACCTCTAGATTATGTAGTCACCTTGATTTTGATGACTTCTTCATTGGATTGCTATATATGTGTGTATATATGTGCATATAGGGAGTATTCAGAAAACTTAGTTTTGATATTTGACACTTAAATGTTTTTACTTTTCTCCCTGACATGACCTGGGCTTTTCAAAGTTACTTGTAATTCTGTTGAAAATATGACCAAGCAAGCCTGAATCAGAATGAAATGCTGAGCATTGTTTTACCCCCAAGAAACACATTTTGATGTATCGATTTGCATGAAAATATTTTTGTAATGATTTGATCCAAAAAGTCTATACTTGACTTGGCAGTAAAAGGAGAAGCCAGGTAGTTATATAGCTCTGTTGAGAAGTACTAATTACATCTTCTGTTGGTCATGGTGCATGGTATGTGGACATGTGACTCATGTATATATCACTCCTTTTTCTTTTGAAGAACTGCGGTAGGAATTTTAACTGCAGAGATGAACATAAAGGACCCAAAGTTAATGGTTCGCTTAGGAATAAATAGTTCCTCTTCTTGACACTCGCACACAGAGTGCCAGACCTCAGCTGGACTACATCAGTAAATCATTAACTTTAATAGGGATTTGCCAGTTTACACCTACGGAGGATCTGGCTCACATATTTCAATGACAATTCTCCTCAGACATGGCCAACACATCAGGCATGGGGTCCAATCCACAGAAGTCAACGGCTACACATCTGCTGTTCCACTTGGGACACTGAAAATACACGCCTCTCCTCAAGACAGGCCATAATGTAATTTTCCAATCATATATCAGATACATGAAGAACCAGACTTTTGTGCCTCTATAGCTACTGTATTTTTTTAATGAATCAGACAGGAATAGTGCTTAAACTGCTTACCACTAGCTTTAATTTACAGTGTGTTGTAATATAGTGACAGTAATGTTGTCATCATTCTCTCTCTTCCTCTGTGGCATCAAGCCCAGACTTTCACATTCTCATTTTTAGGATGGTGTCAAAACTGAGTTTTACCCCCACCCACTCGACCCCCTGAAGAAATGATGTGTTATTAGAAAACAAATAAATAAATAAATGAGACCTCACTGATAGCTCCAGAATCTGCTGGTATTTCTCTTCTGCCTTAATGTGCTTTTCATCCAGGGAACAGAATGAAAATGCATTTTCTACGGTAGTAACTGGCATGTTCTAAATGGTGTCAGAATTCAGGAACATGACAAGCAAAATACAGCTGGACTGGAGGGCTCCACCACACATAGAGTAGGAAATATTGCATTCCCATGCTGTTTTCATGCATGCAAACGATCAGCCACATTACAAACCCTTAAAAACATTGTGAGAAAACCTGACATTTCCCAGATGGGCAGCCTATGTGAGACTAGCCCATCTGACTTTCCTTTCTCCAAGGGAATTTAACCCCTTGGAGCTCCTGTGGGGAAGTTGCATTTCCTTGTCATTCTCCTGAAAGCCTAATAAAATGGCGCTGGTTTGGCAGGATTGTTAGAGTTCAGATTGACACCCAAGTCTTTGTGCAAAATGTGGTCAAAGATGCGCCGGTGGCTCTCACTCCTTGGTTTTATGGAGAGCAGCTTGTGCCAAGCTACAATCTGCACAAACCGCATTACAGGCTGTAATGAGACCAAAATCAGCAACTGCTAGTCAGTCTCCACCATGTGTAATCCTAACAAGCATCATGGCCTTGCAGATTTTAAACTGTTCTCCATATGTCAAGACCTCTTGAGCTTAAACTCAATATGTTTTCAATAACTCCATGAAAAACGCATAAGCTTGCATTAGCTTCAGGGCAGATCATTTGGGGAACAAGCTTACCATCTAGATTTTTTTGGCATTTCTAGTGCACCACCCTGAGCAAATCTGGTTGGTATGTAACTGTGCAGGAGGTTTCATATTTGCTAGATCTCTTAAAGCCCTTAAATGTATTATTCAAAATGCACTTCTTACTGCTATCCTTGACCTTGTATTAATCCTTCCTTAATTATGCCATCCTATAGGCCGACTGACAATTTTTCAAGATTGACTTTTTTTTGAGATAGACAAAGTTTTGCTCACTGTTAACTGGCTGAAAAAGTAGCCTGTACTTTTCAGTGCCAGGCTGTTTGTATTCAACGGGTCAACTAACCCAAAAGCACAAAAGCAAGTCTTTTTAAAATCAGAGAAATAGCCCAAGGGCACCCCACTGTTAAACAACTGAATAATGTCTGACTCAGAAGCTCAGATACAAAACACAGCGCCTACTCTCAGTATAAAGATGGGCTACCGTCTAACAACTCATATGATGCAAATCATAGATTTCACTGGTACTGTGTCTGCTCTCTTTATTTCTTTCTTCCCTCTTGATCTCTTCCCTTTTGCTCCCCCCAACCCCTTTATCAAAAATAACTTCTGGAAGGAAAAATAAACACTGGAAGACACTCAGCTGTTTTGGCAACCATGTGTGCAAGAAAGGCCTTTTGCCCTTGCTCTGTTCCTCCAGACTGAAGGGAGCGGCAGCTCCAGTTTGGAGGCAGACAAGCAGCCTGTGAAACTTCAGCCAGTTTTCATCACAGCTGGCCATGCCTGTGTGATTTCAGACAAAAGACTTCCGCCTTTATCTGGCGCTTATTGAGACATCTCATTCAGATGGAGATAAAAGGGAAAAGATGTGCTTTGAAATTGAACCATTAGGGCGTCAAAGAAATCAGCATGCAAATGCCATATGCAAATGAATTCAAGATGAAGCTTGAGGATCAAATCTCAATGCCAACAGGAGTTTGCCTGCGCAGGGACCCAGCAAAGCCATTGTAAAGACCTCAGGGGAGTTTGGCCCTGTGTTTGCTAAGGGAAGGAGGTGAAAGTTGGATGGGGAAGCAATCTTAAAAATAAATTACAATGGGATAGATTGTTTCAGAGAAGTCACTCTGGTTTGCCAAAGGCTGGATAGATTATTCACCAAAATGACTCTTCAATGAACCACAGAGAATTTCCTTCTGATTTCCCACCTTGCAAATTCCCATAGAGCTCAAAGTGCCACTCCCTGCATGTTTCTCGCTTTTCCCACTGTGTACACTGTACCTGCCATGCATGGACCTGGTTTGTTATGAGTATGGCCTGTTTGTCAGATGGAAGGGTCTGAGATAGCTTGCCTTTAAGTGTTTGGTACCCTATTTCAAAAAATCAATACATTTTTCTTGCTGTCTATAAAAGGATAGCACTATCCCAAAGCTAAAAGATGTCTGTCGTAACAAGCTTACTATCTTTCAAAGGCTGTGTGATATGTCTCCCAGGAGAAGAGAACTAGGATTCAGCTGAAATGACAGTAAAAGAGAGTCTTTGTTGAGGATACTGAAGGTAGACAGACTCTGAGGTTTGCTGGCTCTTTCAGTAGTTTATCACAGGGTCACACTAACTCCTCGTTTGTCCCATGTAGCCCAGGCTCTGATTACTGACCATGCACACCGGTGATCATTTCAAGATCTGTAATTACCTGTACAGACTAATTAATGGTTAGCAAAGAAGTTGGAGCTAACTTACGAAACATCTGCTTGCCCACAGCCTATGGGTGGACGTGGTGAACAGAAGTATTTCAACAGGGATTTTATTCTGATTTCGTTTGCCATTTTTGTCCTTCAGCTGAGATACACATCGTTGGCCTTTTAAGTGAAGAATGGAGCATTTGAGCTTTCCGTCAGCAGAAACGTTCCACTGCGCGATAGCTTTCCACCCACTGAGAAAGCTACCACTTAATAATGTGCAAATCTCTAGTTAAAGAATTACAAAGATTAGCCTGAAGCCTGACACTCATTCTGCAGAACGGAACCTCACCAAAATGCTGTTGACAAAGGGAAACTTGGTTAAGTGTGCTTAGTTCAGCCCTGCTGTTGCAAGGATCCCTAAGCTGCTTTGTTTTATGAGATTTTGGGCAAAGGATTTTCTTAAAGCAAAGGGCAAGGGATTTTTTTGAAAACCGTATTCCTTCTATGAGGGTGCATAGTCTCATGGGATCTAGGGATTAGGTGTTCATTTCCTACAGAAAAGCTTCATAATTGTCTAAAGGATGCCTGGATATTAACCAACCTCCAAGTAAAATATCAAATACAGTGCCTGGGAAAAAAAAAAAAGAATCACTTCACTTAATGTTGGCTGTACTGGGAGTTGTGTACCAATAAGCAATAAAACTCATGAGTTTCCTTCCATGGAGGTTGTTTGTGAAACAAAAGATTTACAGGATCTGAAAAGAAATCAGAGAAGAGTGTGCAGAAGAAACTATGCAGAGAAAGTATGATGTGATGAATATGAGCCTGCCAGAAGGTCCATCTGGGACAGTTCCTGCTGGTTACGCATCCTGTCCCAAACTTCTCCCATGATGTGCCTAGACCTTTCTGATTCCCAGGCTTAACCACACACATCAGTCCGGGGTGACACTGCATCGCAGTCTGGCTGGGGAGCACATCAAAAGGAACTTTGTGGATAGTTGATAAGGATTGACATTTCTATGACAATAACTCTCAGAAGGCACCACGAGAAGATGAAGTTTCATGCTGAACTAATTTGAAATGAAATGTATTTGTCTAGCTCAATATGCAAGAATCTGGGGGAGTTATTTTCATAAAAGAGCATGTCCTCCATGCTGAAAACCTGAACTACACCATTTGGCCCCTTTGAAATGGCTCCAATGCATTGGTGAAACAAAAAGGCATAATGCAGAAATAAAATAACTCATAGTATGTCACCAAGGTGGGATTTTTCCAGATCCCTGCATGCCGGTTTAATCTGATGGTATGCATCGACAAATGAAAACTGCTATAACATTTTTTGCCTGTTGCTACAAGGAGTTTGGGAGCAATCTTGAGCCATCTATTAGTTAAGTCTCTTCTCAAGGAACAGACGTTGATATTTTAAATCTCGGTTACCCTTTGTACTGTTACAGCCGGTGCCATCCAAGATGATGAAGGCTGTTCAACCAGGTCATCCTCCAACATGGGATTAGCTTTCTCTTCAGTGATACTTGATATGTCAACATGAGGCTTGCCTCACAGAAACATTCCTGATTTACGTGCAGCCAATGTTTTCTGCAATCATATCTCCCATATCTCAATTTGGGAACAAGCTAGCTTAGCCCAGGAGCAGCTGTTCTACATTTATTGCTTTCTTTGAATGCTTTCTTAAGGCAATCTCTAGCCCTTTTATTGACTAAGCTGTTTAATGGGGACCCCAGCCTTGCAGGATCTCCCCCAGAATCATATCTCTCTTACTGATTTTCTGTTACTTCTCCTCCTGATGAATCAGTTGTGGCTCCTAAATAAAATATGTCCTTTATTCCAGAGTGAAAATACTTTAGACTGAACAGCTGAGGTCCTGAAAAATTCTTAGAAGTTCACTGAAAAAAATCCCTCATCCTTCAGGTACAGATGTATAATCAGCTGGTTTCAGAATATCTGTCTTCTAAGCAGCAAGGACAGTTTGTGTGCAGAAAAAAGATTTGCACTACGTACTGGTGTTCATCTTGTCTACATCAGCTCTTACAATGATGAGTATTGTTATAATGGAATGTGGTAATAATTGCATGATTGTTATTATGGCTGTAATAACACTACATTAAAATTACAGTCTTATTGTAGTAATTATTCCCATTCCCTCTCAGCAAATAAGACTTCTAATTTTTCCTCCCCTTGGCCTTCTAGTAATTTTCCCACTTTTGACTGGGAGATCTGCTGGGCACCATTGTATCTTTGTAGCCTCTGTCCCTATCTTAAGTGAGATGTCAGTCTGATACCTCTTCTCATATTAGCTACATGTGCAGTACAGGGCATGCTGAGCAGTCTTCAGGGTAGTCGAGTATCTTGGATCATCAGACAGCATAGTGAGGAATGCGCATTTCTTCAGTGTTCCTTTGCTGTTTAAATGAATTTTGCCATTCTCACTGTTTAAAGACATTAAATATCCGTTGCTTAAACATTGCGACAGTGCTACTACCTTTGCACACAAGTTCAGTAATCCGTGAGGAGTGAGAGCAGTGACTGACAGCTTCACATGTAGCCTCTGACCAGAAAAGTTTAGACTTTTGAAAATAGCCTTGTTCTCATTTCTTTTTTTTTTAAGCTTTCTGTCTCTTTTTTCCTAATAAACCCTTCACGGGGATTGCCTCTTTGTAAAGTGTATAGTCTGAAGTTAGTTTTGGGTGGCTACTCCCTCTATACGAGGGATTCTCGTGACCATATGTAGCATCTGTGCTTGACTGCACTTTCATACAAACCATCACCAGCAGGGTATGGTATGGGATGTTTGTTGCTGGTGATTGATTTTGTACAAGAATGGTCTACACAGCAGGTTTTTTAGGGTATTTTATGGGGCTTTTATAATCTTACCCTACATCAAATAATATTACTCTGTAAGGTACAACTAGATGACTAGAGCAAGTCTGATACCATGTTTTACTCCACGGGGTGTATTTAATTCCCAGGCAAGATGTTCCAGAGGGGTAAGGGATAAAAAAAGGGTTATTTCAGGCACCTTTCTGTGAGATGTGCAAGACTTTTCTACATTAACTGATTTCAATTCTGCTTGCAGACTTGGTACCTCACTTCTCATCTGGTGTAACTAGAGTAATTTTTATAAAATTAAAGATGAAAACTAATGGGTCTGGTTTTGCTCTTAATGCTGAAGTTACTGGCATTCCTTGAGCTGAAATTACTATCACTGAAATCCGGATTTGATTCGATCATAATGATGTCTTGAGCTGTGATGGCTGTAGATTTATAAGCTACTGCTATGGGTGGAAGTTGAAGAAAAAGTAGGCTTCTCATGTATTTTCTATTCTTGATATTGAATTTTATTGGTACAGGTGATCAAAAAGGTAATAAGATATCTCTTTTACAAACCATCTTTGAAATACTCATCCAGTACACTGCAGCATTATGGAAAAGGAACTACAGAGACAATCCTGCCACTGCCCTGGGAAATAAACGGATTGACTCATAGGGCTTTCTGCCTTTAATTACTATGAATCCACTGATTAAGCCCAGGAGCCCTCCCCTTAATCCTGAATTACTCATTTTGACCCTCGCAGAGTTTATATGCCTGAGCCATGACACCGTCACCCCAGAAATCCCATGCTGCTCATTGGCGAGGCAGTCGCCACTGGGTGAAACAGAAACCAGCAGGTACTTTAGCAGGGCGACCTCCGTGTGCACGCAAGCATCCGTCAAGGCAGCCTTTCCTTAATTGAGTTGCTTACATTCCACACTCAGTTACTGTCTGCTGACTTGCAAAAGAACAAAGGAACAGCTACTTCCTATTAAGGAAGGTAATAACTTAATTAAAACCAAGTTCTATGCACTGCAGGATCTAGTTTGTCATCAAGAGGCCTTCCTTGCCTTTCCCTATAATTTTTGATAATCTATGCCAGATATTTAATCACTGGATACCCCAGTATAAAGCTTCTAGCCTCCATAACCAGCAGAAAGCTTGTCAAAATAAATTTTAACTTCTGACCGTAGTAGAAGACCAACTAGAAGGTATTAACAGAATCAGAGCTGTCAATCAGAGCTTGGGCTCACCGTTTATATTATTAATTCCAACTCTGGTGGCATGGTCTTGGGATAACAACCATCCTAAGCTGCATTGGTCCAAAAAACACAAACCAAGGGTGGAATATATTTCTTGCTGAGGTGACGTTACTGAGTGTCCAGAGAAACATTTTTTTCTTTTTGTCTTTGAAAGGTGATGTTTTATTAGATTATTCCCATTGCCAAAAGACACAGCTACTGTCTGGCTGCATTTACTGACTATTTTTTCTAAAGTTAAGATGTATTCTGCACACAGAAGCAATCTATTAAGAAAAAAGCAAAGAAATTGTTTGTTTGTTTGTTTTTTTCTGCGAATTTCCTCCTAATTAATGCAGCATGTTAGAATGGAGACTGTGAATAGTCTTTAGCAGGTTATGAAGTGAGACTGGCCTCACAAATTGAAATCTATCTCAGAGACTGTGAGTTGGAGGTATTATTACAATGCAAACCAGTGGGAAAGATTCCAGAGAGAAAGAGGAGAAGTGTGTTAATTGAGAACAATAACATGCCGAAGACCTCCAGAAGTTGGTGGCCTTAATAAAATGAGACAATGCTATGTTGTTGCATAACCTGAACTTCAAATCCAATTTCAGTTATAGTGGAATACAAGTGATGCAGAGCTAGGTTTCTTTTTCTCTGTTCGTTTATAAGGCCATCTGAATAGAGAAGGTTTCACAGGTCATGTTGAACTGGGATTGAACTGTATTTCTCTCTCCTATATTAATCACTTGATCATGGAATAAATTTCAAGGACATTAAACACACAGAAGATGATATTTGCATTCAGAGTAACTAATACTGTCCTCCCTGGTCACCTCGAGGGTATAGTCCTGAAGTTGTGCTAGATACATAAACCTTATATAGTCAGGCAGTGTCATGGATGAAATGCATTTTTTCCACCTCTATGTGGGAGGTTTTTGCGTTTTTGTCTTCAGTAAAAGAAGTAATTAGGAGCAAGAAGCTGCCTTGAAATCCATGAGAAAATTTGTGAGTCAATCTAAGCAACAGTTCTAAGACATATGACAGATATGTGGGTGTCTTCAGCTCAAGGTGCCCGAGGACATTTCATGGCAGTCATTTCTTATATACCCAGAACTCCTTGGCAAGTGTTGTTAGTATTATTTTTTGTATTTGTCTGTGTGATTCACTTTCCCACTGATTTCCCACCATTTATTTTGATTCAGTCTTCCCAGTCGGCATTTGGATTCTCTTTGCTGGATAAAGATGCTTCCATTTGAAGAAGACAGGAGAGTGCAATATACTGCTAAAGATCCTGTATATACTAATTGAAGGCTGACAGATAAAACCATCATTATTGTCAGGAGCGATGGGCCTGGTTGGTGTTCAGCAGTCGGCACCTTCAACGTCCTTAGAGAATGGCAGTTCATACCACCTATGAACCTGCCTTAACTTTTAATAAATCTGTGGTGAATAAGACCACAATGGAAATCCAGTCATCTTTATCTCCTCTTATTTAAGCAAATAAATGGAGAGTAGAAAGTAATACAAGCTTTAGGACTTTGTAAAACATTCTAGATCCTAGGATATTCTGGAACATTTTACAAACAGGTGAAAACCAGTGGGTCTTTCCCTTCCTCCTTTTTGTCTGGGCAATATGAATTCAGTTTCATCATTCATGAACTTGTATAACCTTTATTGAGCTGTCTATGTATTTCAAAGCCATTGTGGGGGACAACCTACAATATCTATTTGCAGTTTCCCCCCTCTGCCTCTACAGCTCTGCAGTATCCAACGATGTGGTCTGTGCCTGCATGAAGCATGCATTACTGGGATGTATTTGTGCATATCAAAAGCAGCTAGTCTCTCAGTCATTCATTGAAGGTTCCAGTTGGCTTAGAGTCTTCCTGAAAATATGTTTATTTTGTCTTCTTGACTTACTTTTCCTCGTGTCTGAGTATTGTGCCTCCAGGAAGAAAAGCTTAAATTGCTGAAGTAGGGCTTTTTCAAAGCCTGCCAAGAATAAAGTGGCTTAATAAGAAAGCACACAGATTTTGCTTTCTTAGAGAAAGAAAAAAAAAAGAAATAATTCATTTAGAATGAGACTGGAAACTTCTTTAGGAGCAGTGGATATTTTCTAAAAGTGTAAAGATAGGACCATTTTGGGAAGTAATATGGAGCTAACTGGCCATGAAACTTGGGAAGGACTAGGACCCTGCCAACCAAATTTGATCTATGGACACACGCTGATTTATGCTGGTGGAAATTATGTAATGGCAAGTCAGTGACAATAGGTTCATAGAGTCGTGTAGCTGGGCTGCCATGAACCATCTCTGTCACAGTGGGAGGTGTGTGTCACAGGCCACACCAGTGGCTGTCCATCTTGCAACAGCATGACTGTCACCACCTCCCTGCTGTATCGATTTGGGCGAGACAACCACCTTGAACGACTGGTTCGTTCAGGAAATGTAAATGCCAAAGCCGCTCTCACAGCATGTATTGCAATCTACTTTCCTTTAGGTTTTGGACGTAAAATCAGTCCTGGCCTGGCCCCCTGACGTTTCTGTTCCTGGCTGCTGTAGCGTGTGGTGTCACTGTCAATACCAGGGTTAAGCTGAGATCACTTTTGCCCATTCACAGATTGACCACCAAAATAGATGACACTTCCATTTCTGCGGTGGCTAAGGGAGACTGCCAACCAGTGATTATTTTGTTTATTTTGTCTGAGCAATATTTGTACAACAAACAGTATCAACAATCGTTGTGACTCATCTTGGTAGCTGCAGAACATATGCAATTGCTGTTCACCAGCAAGGGTGGTAATGCTGGGACGGAAATGCATCCCACTGGGAAGGACAGAGACAGCGCCTGCTGCTGCTATTCATCAGCGAAAAACGAATCCAGGCTTAAAAGCCCAGTCAAGTCCTCAAGATTTAAGGCTGCCTGGAAGTAGGTAACACCCAGGTTGATATGTTCCAGCACCGCCATCTTCTCGGGCTCTCTGACAAAATGTTGACTAGCTAAGGGAGGAGGGCAACTGATATTTTCTTCTCCCAGCAGGCCTCCTCTCTTGTTGAGAAAACCAAGATTCATTTCCACAAGTACAAGCTTACGGAGTGGAACCTAAGAAAAGTAAAAGAAAATTATATGCTATATTATGTATCAACAACTGGAGGTTTTATGCCTTGTCTTGCAGAAGGCACCAGCAAGGAGACATTGTGTCCTCACTCACTGCCAGATCATCAGTGCAGTATTGACTCAATGGGCCAGATGCCACCTCTTGAGTCACTTAGCATCACTTCTTGATACACCTGGTCTTTAATTTATTTTTGGAGGTTTCCAGTCTAAGTACAAGTAAACATGCCCAGCCCATCTTAGACCACAGCCTTAGGTGGAGCAGCTGCAGATTTGTTAAAGATAATGCGGTGCTGGGAAGAAACATACAGCGGTGAAAAAAAACAAAGGCAAATATTTCTGAATAACTGGAAGAAGTAAATCCTGAAATAAACATATGTTATTTCTGATCAGTTGATTAAGCACATTTAACACTCAGAATTGTTTGTTTATTGTCACTGGCCACAGAGATCAAATGAACGCGCTTGCTGCCTGATAACATGACTGCAATGCTGATTCAGTCTTCTGGTATTTATCAGTTCAGAACTCACTTGCCATGATTCGGTATTATCACAAATTCAGCTACTGTGATATTTTCAGAAGTATTCACAATAAGATAGGAATGCTATTGAAACAACACCATCAGCTTTATTGCTGTTTACCAGTGTGTGGAGATCTCAGACAGGACACTACTGTGCTTAGCACAGAGTTGAAGGTGGACCCTGCCGCAGATGCTGCTCAATCGAGGGAACAACAGGCTGAACAAGAGAAGGCAAAACAAGGCTGAGAAAGGTGAATACACTGAGAGAAGAACAAGAGAGGCAAAACATAGCTGACCATCAGTAAAATTCAATCGAATATTCACAGGTTTTGCAGATATTGTCCAGAACTTTAAAAATAATCACAGTTCAAATGTAACAAGGATGCTGCGTCGGGGCTGGAGGTACGGCCAGTCTCCTCAGGGCTGCGTTGCCAAATCTCTCCCAGTCCAGGTTGGCTGCTCGGCAGTGCCTGTTGTTTTCAGCTGGTCCCACAAGGCAGTGAACTCACTGGCTGCTCGTTTACTCTTCTGCGTGGCTTTAACCCACCTATCCATTGATCCTGTCCCCCTCAAGTTAAGGGAAGATATTGTATACCCTTCAGTGAGCTCTGGGCTGGACACACGAGGCAGTATCTCTCTGATGGTAGATGGGACCACTGGCCCAAGCAAATAATTTTCAGTGGAATGTGCAGGAGTAGCTCATAAATCCGAATTTATTTGGATTCTACCCTAACAGTTTTATTCAGGGTCTGCTGGAATTAATTGTATTGCATAAAGCTTTCAGAAGCTGCACTTTTGAGTAGAAGAGGGTATCCAGGCCTCCCATGTCCTGATTAAGCTTTATTTCAGCTTCAGCAACTGAACAGATTTTTAAAACCTCTCATTCCACACCAGCAAAGTCACCTGTTTTCAAAAAGACACTCACTGGAAAATGTGGGCAGTCAGATTTCTCTGCGGTTCAGCCACTCCTATATTTGAAACACTGCTCCGAAAAAAACTTGAGGCTTCTTAGACCTGGAAAGTGCAATTTGTCATAATCTCACCCCTTTTTGAAGAACTGTCATTTTCTCTGAGTCTCTTATTTTATTGTCCTTTTTTCTGTACCTTATACAAAATGAATCATTGCTCAATTCTTTCACGATTCCAGCCTCATGTCCTTCTTTTGCCAGTCTTTGTCTTAAAAATTCCTTGAACTGATTCATATGCGAAGTTAAAACTCAGCATAGGATGGGGCAAAGAATCTGGTTGATATTTCAGAAATGTCTTGTGGTTAATAAATTCTGCTTGAGCTACATAATTCCTGTTCTGGCAGCTTTCAGTACTTTTCATGTGGAAATTTCTTCATTGCTGTGCAAAGTAGATGCATGTCTGGTTGTTATTCAAACACAAAGTCTACTTTTTGAGACCTCCATAGGACAAAATATTGAAAAAATAAAATAAAATAAAATAAAATAAAATAAAATAAAATAAAATAAAATAAAATAAAATAAAATGCTGAGGAATATTATTTTCTGTAAAATTAGCTGCCTCTGTGACCCACCAGCCATGGGCCTTGCTTAACACCCCTTCTTATATTATGAAAAATAGATATCTTGAGATAGAAAGATTTGTATGTTCAGGACGGGGTTCCAGGCAGACCAGCCGGGTTTCTGCTTCTGACCATGTCATTTAGTGGAGAGTACAATGCACTCTGTGGTTACAGGCAGGAAAACGACATAAAGTTTTCAACTCATTAAAAAAAGAAAAAAATAAAAAGACCTGCTATAAAAATGGATTGCTGGAACACAAACAGCAAGCAGAAGTCCAAGCAAAAACCCCAGCCTACGTCAGGCCTAATATTTATCAGGAACCTGACACCGGTGTGGTCATTTTTTGCTCGTTTGTTGTTGAAATGAAGTTTATTTAAATTTGTAATCTACAAACTTTCCTTTAGGCTCCTGGGCTGAAAAGGGCAAGTTGGGTTTGGATGGAGTGGGTTGAAGGAGGAGAAGAGATGAAAGGAAAAGGAGGAGGCAAGGAATAAAACCTGACTTGCCAAAAATGGAAGGTACATAAACTGAAGCTCTTTGCTAGTCATTTCTCCATTTCACAGTGGTGTGAATATGGAATATTTTAAAATGAGAAGCAAATTAAATTAGGTAGATTTTGCCCTTCTTTGCCCCTCAGACAATGTTGAAAAATAATCAGGAAAACTTTTCAGAGAATCAGAGATCACAAAAATAGTCTGTAAACCAAGCAGAAAGAGTTAATAATGTACATTATGCAGGAGACTAGAAATTATTCCTAAACCCTTCTAGAAAACAGCAGTAGCCCATTTCAGATTTCAGCTCATATCAGTAAAAAGTACAGAAACAATCACTGTAAATTTGAGCGATACAGCTGCTCCATTTCCCTGATGTACCAAACATGTTATCTTTGCTTCTGTATCTCTGGACAAAGGTTTGTTTCACCCGCTGTGCACTGCTCAAATTCAGTATTGTGGCTTTTGCCATGTTGGCCTCTTTCAACTCAGTATGATTTATTTATTTACTGGTTTATTCAGATTGCACACTGGTATCAATGACAACATTTACATTTAAGATCTGCCACGAACATGAAAGACATCTTCAAATAAGAGCTTTACGAGGGCGTTCAGGATCTGATAGAGATGCCCTTGCCATCGGGATGGTCTTTTAAGTCTTGGTGAGGTTCATAGGACGTTTTTGACTAAAATTGGTAATCTCCTTTTAGCAAGAACATTTTGGAGTATGTACTCCTTGCCTGCAACCATCTCCCAGGTGAATTTCCTACAAAATATCTTGAAGCATCTGACTGGATGAATAGAGCATATTAATAGAACTGTAAAGGAGAGGGAGTTTTATTTATTTGTAAATAAATAATGTGGAATAATTCTAATTTTTTAAAAAATAATTACATGGCACAACCTTGCATTGAGAAAAAAAGTTGTTTCCTTTGAAGAAGCTGGAAGACAAGAGTACAGTATCTCCTTTCCATTAGCCGCTTGTCTGAGGTAGAGCCCAAATGCAAAGCGGGACAGTAATAGGATACATTAAAATTATGCTCTCTGGCTTGAGTTGTCCTTAGAAAATGATGGATCTGCTTTCTCATATGAATTCATTTCAAGGAGCGTCTTACCTGAATGTGTGTGCTAAGATAACTCACTGAAGGAGCTACAGAAATAGGATCATACAGAAATTATTAAACATCCGCAAACCACTCTAATGAGACCTAATTTAGTCTATTTTAAGCTTTGATAGATTTTTTTCTCTTCTAATGGCTCCCAGCTAAAATTTGTGTCTTGACCAAAGCTGAAATGATAAATAGCTTGTAGTCTACCACCACCAGGACAAATTTATAGCTGCCCACATTACTTGGCAAAGGGAAAGGATTTTAGAAAGATTAAAAAAGTTAGGAGGAGGAAGTAGATGGAGTAAAGACCCCACTGGGAAAAAGAAGTTGAGATATCAAGGTCCATATTGTATGAGACTGCCAACCAAGAGTGAGACAGAAAACCACTGAATGTTTCTCTTATCTCATTTTCATGAGCATAGAGATCTTCTCCCTTTTCATCTCTCCTGTTTTTTTTCAAAATTAATTTGCTTTCCTAGCTCCAAGAAGGTTGGATCCCAACTACTAAGCAAAACATACATATGCAAGCAAAGAAACCCTTGACTTTCTAGCTTTAGGAGCTAACATTGTAGACGAATGGCCTTCTTCCAAGCAGCAAATCTCTCAGCGTGAAGTACAGCTTTTCTGACAGCCAGCTAGAAGTGTAGCTACTATCTCCCTCAATATTTATTGCACAATTTGTTGATTTACTTTTAAAGAATGGGAAAACATAAAGCTCTATGGCAAGTTAAGCATGGGTTCCTAGTCTGAAAGTTGTGCACTGTGCACAGCTGAATAACGAAAAGGAAATGGCATAGAGAAGTCAGAGGTGTGGGACACATCACAGTTTTGTTTCCAAGTTGGAAATAAACACATTTTTCACTCGTCTCCATTAAACTGTACTGCTTCTCGGGAGCAATGATAGCCACTCTATCGCCTAAAATAGGTACATATAATTTATTAATCATCCTGTCTTGTCCTGGGACATGAAATGGTTATATAGAGATAATGAGGAAAATACTATAATCAAGTCTTTGTGGCCGTTTATTTGGGTAAGAACGAGGAATTCTCTCCATCATTATTCTATACACCTTGTTCACTTTTTGGGAACATTGGCATGAGTGAGAGGAACATGTTGTGAAACTAAGCAAATACTTACATAGGAATATTCCCGTACCATGTGTATTTACATAAATATTCATTTGAGAAGTATTTAATGGCCGCTTTGACAGGCTATGTGCTGAAGTGAGCTGAAATAATACGCTGTAACTTGGTAACCGGTTGCCCAGAGTAAATTTGGATCTCATTTATTTAGCAAAACTGAAGCTGCGAGATGAAGAGAGACCTACACTCTGAGGACCCCTGGTTGTGTGCCAGTGGGGTGAAGGCAGAGAGGAATTGCACTTCCGTAGGAGAGCTGCGGGGACCAGAGCAGCTCTGCAGGCGGGGAAATGCCGGGCTGACAGAACCTTTCAGTCCTCAGCCTGGACACTCAGGCTGTGTGCTAGGGGCAAGGTTTGGCCCCGAAATGCATGCAGTACACACATACGGTACGCAGGGTGAATGTGTGTGAAATGTTTCAATTACCTCTAAAATAATGTTTAACATGTTCCAGACATACTGCATTAAGCAAATACCCAAGCAGTATTTGAAGCATATTCTGTTTTTCATTTTAATAGATTGTAAATGTATTAAACACATGTTAAGAATATATTTCATATACTGCATTTGTAAAATATTATCAAATTTATATAGGCGGAAACCACAGAGCCACCACAGGATCGGCCCGAGAGCAATACCATTTTGTAAGTTAACCTTTTCGCACCACTCTATCAGAAGGATAGACTGGAGGATATGGTTTGATTTAATTTGATTTCATTCAATTGCATTTCATTTTTAAAGAAGAGCCTCTAGGTGGAAACCCACACTGTCATTAACCCTTTTAGCTATAAACTTTGCGCTGTATGTGAAGTCCATACCCTAGCCATCTGATGAAGAGGCTCTTGAGTTACCTGCTTTTGGGCAGAGACAGATGCTGAATGCCAGAGCTGAAAAGTTGCCCGTGTAGCCATGTGATTAGAAGTCTACTCCACGTTTGAAGTACCCCTGCAAATCATCTGATAGTGTTAAGCATCCCTATTAAAAGGGAACACCAGTAGATGTTTCAAAGCCGAAAACTGAGAACTCAGAATTCAGCTCAGTTTCTTTCCCTCTGTCGTCTTGCAAACTGTTTGAGCAAACTGGAGGTGGTTTTGGGTTTTTGTCCAAGCCAGGGAGAATAGTTTAGGTTTGAAGAAGTATTCAGAGTCCAGACACCCTCAGGTTTCTTTGAAAGCAGAATCTAGAGCTAGGTCAGTTCCTTGGAAATGAATCCCATCTTCTCGCTGAGCTCAGCCAAAATCCTGGAAATCAACACTTAACATGAAGCAGAGCTTAGTGTCAGTGAGACAACGTGACTTAAAACTACAGGAGTTAATCACAGGTACCCATAAAGTACCACTCGTTATTCAAGTGTATAGGAATCCAACACATTTCAAGGCTCAGCCTCCACTGCTTGTAATACAGGAATAATTTCAGTAGCTGGCTGCTACATTAGATTCTTCTCCTCTTATGTGGATGAAAAAAACAAAGCCAGCCCAGACCTGTAGTTTGCTAGTGAGAATTAAGAATTCCAAATGTCACACTTTGCACTGTATTGAATGGCAATCCCATAAGTTTAGGTGTCTGAGGCCCTGCTGCACCAGACCTGCTCCTCACTCTCTTGGCCTCTCTGCTCCTCGTACTCTGAGAGCATGGACAGCAGCTTGAGGACAGAAAATTTTCACTTCTAAAACTGGGCTGAAATTATTGTTTTGCTTAGAGGAACTCTAGAATAAACCACTGAAGGGTGGTGCAGAGGAAACTGATGCTTCGTAAGACAGCAGAAGTTATCATACCAGTGCTCAGATAAATCAGCCCAGGAACTTGGCACAAAACCAGCTTTTTCAGCATCCTGGAATAACGAGCCATATCATAAAGTTTACAACTGATGCATGAGTCCTATTTCTTCAACTTTTTCTAGGGCCTCCACTAGTTTATTATAAAATTTAATAATGCAAACTTATTTTCATCTAGAACGCAGGTTTTTAGTATTAAGTGTTGTTCATCTCGATAAAGTAGTAGAAAACAAATGTAATGGATGATTGAGGTTGAATTTTTTAAATTGCAGTTTGTGTCAGGCTCTGCAGTCTGGAGCTGGGACCTTGAATGTGCAGTCTGTTTTTCCCAGCGTGCTAATCCAACAGCTGCTCCTTTTGGTGCTTCAGTTTGGAGAGAGGCTGGAGGTTTCACCACCATTCTCTCTCCACTGGCACAGTTTCTCAGCTGCAGTAGAGATGCTGTGCTAATGCAGGGCAAGGAGTTGAGTAATAACTGTCTGTAGGAAGCCAGCATTACATGAAATCAGTGTCCATCATGATGTGAGGAAGAGGCAGGGCTGTGGGGAGGTTTTGCTCAGTGCTTGTCATCTCTGAGTCCACAAGCGGAGAGGAGGTTGACCGTGGAGCCGCCGCAGCCTGTCTGGCTTCTCCGTGTCCTCCCTTGCTCACCTCTCCCCGCGCAACCTCCTGGGGCTCGACACCCCAGCTAAGACTTTGAGCAGGTTCACAACAGATTTTTTTTTTTTTTTTTCTTTTTATTCAGCGGTGGAAAATGAGACACTAGTGCTATTTTTTCACCTTCAGTTTGAGCATTTTTAGCTGAAATGTAACGGTAGGAGTCTTTCAGACTGGAAATTCTTACCTCACTGTCCAGTCCAGTACATGAAAGCATTCATGTGACTCTGTGATGCTGTCCTTTCCTTGCCTAGGAGTTTTCAGAGAGTTCCTTGCAGGGTTGATGCATGCAGGAATCAGGACTGTTATCAGGCTGAGAGAACCGTGCTGTGGTAGCACACACAGCGTGATGCCAGCATCCCACCTAGGTGCTGGTCTTCTCCAGGAAAACGAATTGCAAAGCTTTCTAAGCCAGTGCACAGGTGGAAAAGAAGATCCTTGAGAACAAGATGAGACCTTGGCATTATTACACGCTACCATCGTAACTGTATACTATATTGACACTATAAAGTATATTGCCGTTGACCTGTGGATATTCAGTTTCCATAGGTCTACTGCAGTTCAAGAGATACATTACAGCTCTGAGTACATAAGATCAGACACATTATGAAGCTCCCCACAAAAGTTATGACAGATGTGTCATAGTAACTTAACTATACTCTGTAAAAATATTAGCTGTGAAGTGTGTTGGTTTTCATAAGCTTATTTCACGCCATTATCCACTTAACTATCCAATAATGTACCAGGTATGTCCAAGAAGTGGCAGGAGAGATTTGCTGTGCTTTGACTTCCCAATTATTTTGAATGGATGTTCAAGATGAAATAACAGTCAGACATTCTGAAAAAACACTCAAATATTCACCAGCCCCATAAAAGAATTCCCTTCCTCTCGCTTTTAATAATGTCAGTTTTACCTTATCACATTTGATAAACTTTTGCTGTATTCGTTCTCAGATGTGCAAATTTAAAGATTGAAAGGAGTACGTTTCCCACTTTGTTCTATAAAATGTGGGATGCAGCTGTTATAAAAGGCTTGCTTTTCTGGCAGGAGAAAAACCTTAATAAGCAATGCAGTCAAAATTTAAGTCTGTGAAACTGCCACCTTGCATTGCCTCTGATTCGGGTTTGTCCTTCCAAGCAGCTACTGTATGAACTTGTGAAGAAACAACTTCTGGAAGTGATTTTTCCCATATGATAGCATTTTCCTTTTCAGTAAATTTGCAGAATAACTCAGAAAGAGACAGACATCCCAAACTCCTTTCTCAATATAAAAATCAGAGTGTCTTTCTTAACCAACAGATTCTCCATGAATTCAGCTAACTAATAAGGTTTTGTTGTTTTCCCAATTCAAAAGCTGCTAATGTGGATTCAATAAAAACACATTAATATGTTTGCAGAAGACGGAGAAGTATAAAGCTCCTGGCCTGTCTTCCTTGCTTTTATTAAATGGGTGCATACAAACATGAAATAGCAAAGATATGGGAGACACACAGGTATGAGGGAGCAAAATCAGATGCTGTGCTAATGAGAGCAGGACAGGTACATGACTAGAGTCAAACAGGACAGAGGAGAACATATTATTTACTTACCCGATCACACACAATCATGTTTTTGAAAGCAAAACAGTGTAAGTTCATCTTTGCCCTTGAATTTAATAGGTATTAGATGCAAAAATATTTTTTTAATCTGACCTTTAATGTCTAAAAGCAAAAGCTAAGGGGATTTTTTATTTTTTCTGGTCAAAATGAAAACATGTATTTAATAGCAAAGGAAACATTGTCTGTCTTATTTTTCCCCTTTATCAGATACCGACTGTTGCCGTAAGCTTCCCACTGTCACATAATTTTCAAGAGACCTGCACACATGGCTTTGACAGAGTTGAACCAGCAATGGAGTTAACCTGAGAGTCCTTCTGTACAGCCGTGAAATATGTGATAAGACACAAGGTTTGAGAGCAACCACCTTAAACATGCGAAGATGGATACATTTGCCTTTTCCAGCTCTGGCAGAAGTCACACGGAGTTCTGCGAAGTGAGATTTGCTGAAGCAACTCATTGTCCTTTTGTGACATGAAGAGATAAACTTGAATTGGGAATTAATACGCGCTGTCCACATCTGTCTTCTGCAAATCCTGCTCAGCTTCGTGCATTCAGAACAAATTCTAGGCAAGAAGCCACTGGGAAATTGTCCAGTTCTCTGTACCCCATGCCCAGCTCTGTCAGACTGGCTTCAGAATAATTTATTTCATACAGTTCTCCTGGCCAAGGAAAACATATTTGCGCCTTGTGGCAGGGAAGCTCTGCAATGAAGGCACTGTGTTGCAAATTGTACACCCTAGGGGTTGACCTTAGCTCGTGTGCCTCCTGACCTGTAGGAAACTCCACGCAAGTAGGCAGGGGCGAGTAAGAAATGCACTTTATTGGTCCTTATGCCTTCAGAAATCAATTTATAACCAATGGTGTGTGTTAACTTTCTCTTCACTTCATAAAAGTCCATGATGAATTGATTTTGTTGCTTTTTTATTTACAACTGAATGCAAGGTAAAATTTGTTTCTAAAAGGCTGAAGAAAAGACCCTTCAAAATGAAATATCACGATGTTGTTTTATGTCTCTAAGTGAATCTGGGCTGAGGGAGGGGGGAAATGGCTGTGTAGCCATACCCAAACTTAATTTCCTTGTTTTTTCTCTGGAGCGTATTTTTTAAAGGTATATTGGAATAGCTTGTCTTTGGAAACAACCCCCCCCAACAAACTCCGTTCCTCATTCTTATACCCCAGAAATAGTTTACATTGAAGGAACTGAATGCAATTCTTTACTTCAATCATACAACGTCGCCATGGAAAATTTTGTCACTGGAACCTAATTTGGGGCAAAACGGTATCAATTTAGTAGTCAGTGAGAGTGTTGCCACTGAACTCAGTGGGACCAGAAGCTCATCTTTCAATTCCTCCTTTCAGTTGCTCTTCTTCGGCTCGTGCATTCCTAGCAGGTCTGGAGCGAAGAACACACTCTTTAGGCTAGACATAACATCTTTTATTCTCTGAAATATCAATGTGGTAATGAGTGTTTGTTGCCGTGGTGTGGTACAGCTGCCTGGGAAGACTCTTCTGCTCTGCTCTAGCAATGGTGTCTGTGACAGGACTCATCTTGTGGTTCACAAGGAGGACCGAGGGATGAGAATCTGCTAGCGTGAAGATTATCTGAACATGAAGGATTTCATTCAGAGTTGTAATTTCCTTCCAAACTTTCGTATGGTTTTAATGTCAAATGGTTCAGAGGAGCCAAAAGTTTCATCTCTTACCTGACTCTGAGACTCTCACTCAAAGCCAGTCTGATTTTTAAGTCTTTTACAAGCCCTACTGTCCCTAAGTTTCACAAATTTCTACACTACAGATTTCACCAGAAGCCAGTTTCAAGTCTTATCAGCTATTATTTTTATGAGCTCCGGGTGACATTATCAGAACGGCCCGATCCAGCAGACATTTTTCTGTATGAGCATGGTGAACCAGAGCTTTAGCTGGTGTAAGTCAAGATGTTTTCTGCTCAAGTCCCAACATCTGGCATATTAACATTCTTCACATAAAAAGACAGCACAGGGGCTACTCACATGAAGAAAGTTACTCGCGTATGTTTGCAGGACCTCATTCCTAATGATCTAAGACACCATTTTATTAAAAAATAGTGCAAATTATGCTTTCAGTTACACTAGTGCCAGTGTGATATAACTCCTCTGACAACTCATTGTATTTACTTTGGCTTTCCAGTAGCCCAAGTTCAGTGAAATCACTGGAGTTTCTCTAGATTTAAAATGTCATAACAAAAACTGGGACTCTGGATGTAGAGAACCCATGGTCAGCTGAAGACATAATAGTTCTCAAGAACTGCTGTGCTCACCCTCCATGAGAGGCTGCCGTAGCAAAGTTGTGTTCATAGCGATCTGAGTGCATGTATATTCTAACTGGAAATGAAAATGTTGTAGTGAAATGAAACAGTCTAGTGCTGCAGACATTAAAGTTATAAGATCTTTCAGCCTTTGGCTCAATTCCAGGTATTAAATTCCTCTGTCCCTTCTGATGGAAATCCAGAGGATCTTTCTTGATAGAGTGAATTTAATTTCAGTTTTTTACTGTGCATGGAGAGGACTCCAGCTCAGTGTTTTGCTGTCCTCATGGCTACTCGAGAGCAGTTTTGAATCATGTCCGCTTTCCACCGTGTAGTTCCTCTGACCCATCCTGTCCTTTCTTTTCTAAGCCTGGAGGCAGGAGGGTGTCCCAAGAGCAAGGCGATGAGCCTGGCTGGAGCGAGGGAGCTCTGTCCTTGGCTTTACAGGCTATGCCATGCCACAGGGTGGGGGTATGGATCTGTAAATGAGGGAAAAGACATTCCTGAGAGACTCCCATACACCATGTCCTGTAAGGAACCAGCAGCATGTCCAGCCCCGGGGGACTCAGAAACCACAACCGAGGGAGTCACTGAAGAGCTCTTTTAAGAAAACTGGGAGGGACGCTGCTTTGAAATGTTGCACAGCCATTTCCTACCTGAGGAAATGTGTGAAAGACTCGGCTCAGCTCCCACAAGGACTTAGCACTGTTATCAAGTATATTTGGTTTCAGTCAACTTGCAAGAAAACAACTTTTAAATTCCTTGCTTTATTTAGTGGCTTCTGCTCAACTCCAGCTCCACGCTGCTCAACAGAAAGGCTGAAGAGGAAGGCAGTTTATTAGTTCTCCTCTTGAAATTCTCTTTCTGAGCAACATTTGAGTGTGTATCTAATAAAATCCTTCAGAATCACATCTACTTGTTGCAGGACAAGTACAAGGGTACAAGTCTACCCGTGCTGCTGCATGTATGTGAGTCTGTAGGAACTCCATCTCCTGTGCGGACTTTGTGTGTGTGAAGTCCTTGCTGCATCCCAAGCTACACCCTTTGGACTGAAATTTTATGGAACCATATGGAAACAGAAAGATTCCTGCCACTCATACCCTTCTTTGTCTGACTTTCCTGATGCTCAGTTAGACACAACCCTCATAAAGAAATTGGCTGAAACTGGGGCTCAGAAGAAAGGGAGGTTTTGTGCATAGGTGTGGGTATGTGGAATTAGGTAGAAAGGGTAGCCTACCTACATTTTTAATAGTTTCTTTATGACTGTGATACAGGTATTTTCCTATAATAAAACAGTAATGTTCCCAACCAGCAAGTGCTGTTCTTGGCATCTCATTTTATTCCAATTTGCTTTTCTTGCAACTGTGGGCAGGATTCATGAAAGGGCCATGCCTAACAGGTAGGTAAGAGAAGGCACTATTTTTTATACAAACAAATGTCATTCCTAAATTATCTACTTTTAGAGTACAACATATGGTTCTAGCGTATCCATGCCTCTCTCCCATCTTCTAATTGGCAGCTGCCTTGCAATACAGAAAGGTGATTAAATAGTGACTTGTTCCACCGAATCTGTGCCAAAACTGAAGACAAATGAGTGCTTGCAAATATCAGTAAGTAGAACTGATTTAGATTTCATTTGAATTTAGGTTTAATTTTTCACAATAAATGATGAGCATTAATGTTTCCCAACAATTTCTCAATAAATGGCTGAAGATTTTCCATGTTTTCCAGAGAGGAAGCTCTCATCTTTTTTCAGAAATTTTCATAGAGAAAATGGACCATTCAATCCATGGAATAAGAAAAGACCTGTGAGTTGGAAGTCAGGGAACTGAAATCTACCATATTCTGCTGTTTACCTCCAGGTGACCTTGGTAATCTCATGTCGTTTTGCTGTGCCCGTGTAGGTCTGTAAAAGTCATGATCATCCTACTCACTTCCACAAACCATGTAGGAAAACATCTGTAAAGGAAATCCAGCTGGGTCTGCACAGAGCAATGCAGTGTCCTGGAGAGATACCTGAGTGAGCACTGTGCTCTGTGTATGTCTCTTCAGTGTTGTTATTTAATTAGAGTCTTTTACATTAATTTATTATATTCTCCATTTATCCCCTCTTGACAGCTAGAACATTTCTGATGGGGCTTTTCATATTCCTACTGAGACCAGGACCTGTAGTTCAAATGCCAGCTTATGTTCCTAAACTCATCCTTAATAAGAGACTAATTCTGAATTGGTCATTTCTGTTAGCAATTGAGTTATATCAGCTTTTTATCAAGTTTCTAAAGGAATGGTAATGCTTAGAACTGAGTGCGAAGCAATACATCCCTCATCAAAATGTGTTTATTTTCTTATCATAGTAAGAAGTATGACAGTAATGGACAAAATGATGAGATAAATAACAGAAACGACTCAAGAGTCACTCTCAAACTTTACCTCAAGAAGCTAAGAAGGAAGCATTCTTTCATTAAGGTAGTTTCAGGGGGGAAAAAAAAAAGTATAATTTAGTGAAACTTGAGCTCCAGGGATGCTCAGCCTGTTTGCAGATGGCTGCTGAGGAACAAGTTTTGCTGCTGCCAATAATCTATGGGAGTTACATTACCTGGGCAAAAACGTTCTTCTTTACCTGTTTGCAGGCACCTCATTTGAACCTTCCGCTGCTCTATGCTGCCTTTGAAAGAAAAATGGAAGGACTGTTCCTCGTTCATCTGGTCCTAAAAGCTTTGGAAAAACTGTGTATCAGTGCTGGATAACACTTCAAACTTCTGTTTTTTCTGCCACAGGCTCAAAACCACTTTACAAATTAAAATCATATTGTGAAAGAAAGGATCAAATCTCACATTTCAGAATGCAAGGAAGGGGCCTCTGGCTGTAAGTCAAAGGTTGAGGGACATCCCGGCTCCCCTTACGTTGGAGGAAGCTTGGTCCTCAGGGGACGCTTTTTCAGGTGAGCGCTTTTTCTGCAGCGAATCTGTGTGTTGGAATACCTGTTTGAAAGCTGTTTGTGCTTTGAATCTGATCTACAAACCTTAGTGTCAGTTCTGGAGATAATACTGAACACAGATCGTTCGTTTGGCCACAGCAGCCAAAGGTGTGCATTTCTACAGGGAATTTCTCTGTTTTCAGAACCAAATGCAAACTTTACTAATATCCCTGAAAGCCCTCCTTAGACTGATGGTAAGAGTAAACTTCCCACCTTGCAATTCCAGGAATAGAGCTGCTGAGGTTTTCCTGTACCAGCTCCAAAGGGCCAAGACAAACCCTCGTGTTGGTGGTTCCTCCAAAATACTTCAGGAAGAATAGGATGTTTCCATCCACCACTGTATATTGACTCTTGCTATGCTTCTGACCTTAAATCATTTGATGACATCACTTTGTTACTTTGAATCCATGTACAAATAAGCTGTATTTCCATTAGGGAGCATAAAACGGTCCATTTTGACTCACTCTGCAAACTGTTTATGGGTTACTTGCAGCTTTCAGGATTTTTACAAGAGAACATCCACTGTTCATTTCCTGGCTCGGCTCCAACTGGACATGTTAACTTTGCCTAATTTCCAAGACATTTGGTGGGACGGCTTCATAATAGAAGCATGTTTTTCCACCAGGGAACTTATACCACTTTTTTAAAGTCCATTTTTCCCAGAGAAATTAAACCTACTTTTTATGAGCTTCTTCTAAAGGGTAGAACAGTAGCTCGCCTTGTTAGATATTAGTGCTTCTGTTCGGAAGGGTGATCGTGTAACTGCAGGGCCTCAGTATTTTACACTTTCTGGAGTTCATTAACCAGAGGCTTCTGTATTTGAACCTGTAACGTTTTAGCTGGACGAGACCCAGAAAGCGAAATCAATCCAGTCCTGTAGCACAGAACTAATTGTCATCATATCCAAATGTGCAAATATACAAGAAGTGTGTAGGAACAGAGGCAGGGGAAAAGTGAGGGCTTTAGTTTTTAGGGTATTATGTTGCCGAAAAGTTTTTACGTGCTTCCTCACTGACATAAAACACAAAATTGAAAATATGTTTCCTATATCAAAATATCTATACAAAATTGACTGGTTTTGTATACCTACATTCATCTAATCAAATGCTTTCCACTTAAGTCATATGTTTGACCACATATTGGGCTGCCAGGAGTTGGAGGAGATTTCTCTTCTTGTCAAAGCTAGTAAAGTCACCGGATAATTCAAGAAGAGAGGCACCTTTTTCCAGGACCTTCTTCCAGCATCAGGCACGTGAGGAGAAAGCAGCACCATGACCCAGCTCCTCCTCACTGCCTTGGAGAGATTAGAGACTCTCTGAGTATTGAACAATCCCTGATGAACTTCTTAAGGAATAGGACAGTATCTGGCCAGAGGGACATCTGCGTGGATTGGCGAGGTCCATGCGCTTGTGCTTCACCTCCCTGGTCCTGTGTCCTGAATGTGATTTTCTGCAAGGAGCCTCATGCCTCAGGGGCTCTGAGGTCTCCTGCCTCCCAGTCATGCCAGTTGTCCAAAGGCCAGCATGCACTGGGGAGCTCAAAGACCCTTCCAGCACTGATTTGCAGAGCACTAGCTAATATCTGTCAGAATTTTTTAACTTCATATAAAGTCTTCTGTAGCCTTTCAAATGACAGTGAAGAGTGGAATCTCCTTCCAGTGACAATATTATTGTACCAATTATCTGGCACGGCAGAGGAAAGCTCTCATCCTTTAATCAGTGCCCTAATTCAATAGTCTTCACAAAAGCGGAGTTTAGCCAAAATCAAATACATGATTCAACTTGGAGACGAAGGGGCTATTAATAGAAATGCAATCATGAAGTTATCTCCCGTTGTGACTTACAGCAGTAGCATATTGGCAGTTTAATTCTTGGAGCAGAAATGAGAGGGTCTATGTCTAATCCGAACAGATCCTTCCTAAATAAATACGACTATATTTAATTCACACACATTTTGAAAACTCCAAGGATGCGTCCAGAGAAGGGCTTTTTTTTAAGGTGTTGCCATATGGTTTTAATTTCTCAGAAATATATAGACTAGCTTGTTCACTGAGAAAGCCGTGCCAAATATGGCATGTAAGATAGCTGAAAATGTAATTTAACATCTAGTCTTCTCCTATAGTGACTCTTTACTAATACAGTGGTAATGCTTCCAACTGGAAAGTCAAAGGAACAGTTAAAGGACGAAATTGGCAATATTTATTATTTACTGGACATGGAAAAAAAATATTTTTTATTTCCTATATTGGTTACACTCATCTGATATCTAATAATTTTGACAACTCTTTTAAAAATGGTAAATAGCATTTGCTGCTGCAGTTAGAAATTGAGCAGAGTTAGGCAAATAAACCACACATATTGAAGGGCATGAAATTTTCTGTGGAAAGATAAAAGCTTAGAACCCAAAATTACTGCACCGGCAATGAAAAGCTGTGGCTACAGTGCCTTAGTTAAATTAATAAAATACAATATTAAGGTTTTCCAGTCAATGCTTTCATGACCACTGACATTCGTATCCTTCTCTCTATCTCTGTTATGTGTTTATTTTTTTGACTCCAGTATGAGTGTACTGGGTAATTAAAAGTGAATCTTACATTAGGGACCACCACTTCAGCAAAACATTTTCTGTGTAACTATAAACTAAAAAGTTGATCCATGTATTTGCCATCACTGTGGTTGGTCCATTTTCACATTATTATTATTTTGTCTCAGAACTCCTGTGTTTATAAAATAGGGACAGAAACACAGACTAAATATAAATCCAATAGTCTTTGCACCAGAGAAGCTAAAAAAAGAAGCATGAATTCAGAATATTCCCAAATATCCTGGAAGGTGCCTAAAGGTTTCTCAGACATAAACTTGAAATAGTTTTTGTCCTTGGGAGGGACTGGGGAGAATTACATATGTCATAAGGATGATAAAATTATTTATGGATTAGTCTGGTGATTTATCCTTGTGGGAGTCTTCAAAGTGAGCATCATCTGTCAGGGCTGGGTGGAGGGAAATCTCACAGGCGTGCACGGCATGGATCGGTATATCTACCGGTGCCCTCCCCAAACAAGGCGGTGGTCTTGCTCCTGTTTTCTGCTGAGCTTCACAGACTGTACCAGAATATCTCTGCCAATTTACTGTGGAACAGGGAGAAGGATTTGAGCCAGTTGTTTCTACTTCTGTATGTCATCTACCCCGGGCGAGTGGATTGTGGGTGATGTAGAACCACACAAAAAGAAATGCAGGATGATATACCTCATAAGAAGGTACCAGCTTCTTCAAACATCAAAACCGAAAATCAAACAAAAGAAGTGAGTCTTCTTGAAAAGGAAGAGAAGAAAGAAGAAAAGCCAAAAGGGGAAAATAATAATTATAGGCACAACAGTGACAGCCTTCACAATATGAAGAAAATGGTTCCTGGTACTTTGAAGGGCTCAGGAATGCAGCAAGACAAATTTAAAAGAAAGATTGGGAATTTCACACCCGTGCAAAGAGAACAAAATCATCCCAGGATTTTTTTCCCTACTGCTCAAAGTAGATGGATAGATTGCTGTGGGTTAAGTTGTAGACACGAACCCCAGCACCATTAAAATGATGATAAAACTCTGTCAACTTTATTTCTATGAGGGTCTGAGAGCACTGAGGTCTTGGATGACTCTTTCCGTAACAGTAAAACAGATAATCTATTGTAAAAAAAATGCTAACTCACTTCTATTTTTTTTCTATGTTTCCCTTCGCTCTCAGTATCCATCTCAGTATCCATTCGAGCTTTTCCTGCTGAAGTCCTGGATTTTCGTAATGGTTCTAAGGTCTGACCTGCCTATTGCAATTCACCGTGGAGTCCAGAAGGCATGAATGGGTTTTTGAATGAATACTGCAAGACATGTCTAATCCATCATTTCAATTATTTTTTTCCTCTAGACAGTCATTAAGAAAATAGCCCATTACAGCCAAAACTGTTTCTGTAAAACAATTGGATATAGTAAATGCATTTTGAAATGTGCATTTCCTTTATAGAAAGCAAGCATACTGATTGCCCAGATCACTGTATAAATTGGATTATTAGCAATTAGAATATGTGAAGGAAAGATTTGTTTTAAAACATGATTTTATTTATATAAAATTGAGATATTGGCTGTTAATTTCTACAAATTTCCACTGAACCATGATTTAGTGTTATATTTTAATATTTAAAATACACTTATATTTAGAAAGCTAACCTGTTTTCTCACTGGTACACCCACATAATGCCCAGACGCTGAAGTTTTCCCTGCTGAACGCTTATATATCATTCCACGGAGTTCACTGGCATTGCTGGGTGGCTGTCAGGTGAGCAAAATGCCATGTGCATTTTCCACGCTTTTTTACTTTAACTTTGTATTTCAGGCTGGGGGGTACGTGGTGTATTTTGTGCCGTTTTTTCTAAAAGGGGAGATGTGAGCACCCATCGCGGTGGCTGGCGAGAACAAATCCCACTAGCTTCTCACTAGACTCTGAAGCTTATCTCTCCTTCTCTGTGTGCCGGGCGGAACGAGTCCCACGGGACCCCCCAAACTACTTTCTCTTCCAGTGCAATGCATACTTTCCCAGCTTTACTTTTTCTAGCATAAACACAGCACTGTATGTACATGACCTGCACGCAGCCCGTGTCCCTGAAGTGCAGAAAGCACAGTGCTCCACTTACAGTCCGCCCTGCCGAAAACGGGGACAGCAAGAGTGAACCTCCTTAGAGTCACATTCCTTAAGGTATTTCTGGACAATCTTCAGCACGACCACGGTGCAGAAAGTAAAGGAACTAGAATTAAATATTCAAATTTTCTGTTAACATTTTTCAGTAAATAGAAAGTCACACGATTTGGAAAAATATGGAATGAAGAGGGTTTGGAAAACTGTCTTTTCACAAAGTTCTTTCTGTATCATGGGCATCATCTCATTATCTGTCCATCATCGTCGCGCTGCCAATGTGAAATGGGTATGGGACGCGTTCGTGCACAAAACTGGAGAGAGTGCTACCGTCTGGGAGAAAAAAGTGACACTGAGCAAACTCTTCAATGGTCAAAGAGTCTAGGGTGCAGAAAAAGGTTTAGCAAGTCACGTAAAGATAAATAGCAAAATTTTTACTGTTCCTTTTGCTTTTGAATGTTTTATTAATAAAGGAGTATACAGAAAGCATAAGTGAAAATGTATTTCCTGCTGTAAGTCTCCACAGTCCCCATATATTGCAATCTACCTGAAAATGCATTATCATCTGTAATGAATGTATTTGCAAAAATTGTTTACTTATAAGAGATATTTTGCAAAAAACACTGCCTTGCAGAATGCAGTGCTGAAGAGGAGAGGAAAAAGGAAAAAGAAGGAGGAAAAATTTGCCAGGGTTCATATGTCAGCGCGTGTGCGTGCACCTATGCACGTATAATGCCATTGCGGAGCTGTTCGGGTTGTTTTCCATTTCAAGTCTCAGGCATTGCTTGTGCCGCAGTGCTCCTGGGAGCAATGAGGAATACTGCTGGGGCTTAATGCTTACCGTTCCACCGAGCCGTCAGATGCAAGCCTGAAAAATACGTGTCATGCAAAACCTGCCTTGGATATTCAGTCACAGAACCATGTTGAGAGGACAGGATTAACTCTGCAAGGCCAGACTGGAACATGTTGGCAACTTGACCCCGTTTTCGGTTTGTTTGTTGGGTTATTGGGAAGAAAGGGCAAGTTTTGTTTAATCCAAATAAATAAATAAATCTGAAGATATATTTTCACCACCCTTCTGTTGACTTTGAATCCTACTGTTTAAAGTATAGCGTCAACAAGTTAGCTCTCCTGCCTGCTTTTGCAAAAACACCCATCTATTCTGGGACTGTGGGCACAATTTGACTACAATAGCCTTCCCTTTCCTACCAACTATATATATGTACAAGACTTTTTGTGCTTTCAGTACTGTCAGCTCAGCCACCGTGAGGTGGTTCACAGCCCGTAAGCCTGGTCCAGACTGGGGAGAGGATCTCAGCGGCCAGCATCAGGGCACGGCATTGGGAGCGCAGCTTTGATCCTGGCTTTGTTCCATATCTCATGATGTATCTGCGGTGCCACGTGCTGTAAAGCAATAAAATCTAGCAAAGGATCGGAAAAACATTCATGTAATTATTGAGTCATTCATTAGAGTAAACATGCAATTAATCACAAGCAAGTATTAATCATCCTTGTATGTTTGTACAGTCCTATATATATTGTCTGTGATCTTGTTATGAGTGTAGGAAAATGCAGCTGAAGAAAGTCGGCATTCATTGCTGGTCGCTGCCACTCGGTCTGCGCTTTGCCTGGTAGTTGGAGCATGTGGGACCGCCGAGATCAGAGCAGCCACTGGGGAACTATTTTTCTAAATGCTCTATATTGGATTAAAATTTATATCACATCTAGGTTGTGATCTAATACTCTTTGCAGCTCTTTCGCTGGATGCTGACAGGTTTTCGTATCCAGTCCTGCATATTTTGTAACACTAACAGATATACTTTAGCCTCACGCTTTCTGATTTCTGTGGTTATGCTGATGAATGCGCTCAACAATTTCATCGTGTTCTGGAGGCCAGTGGGAGGAAGACAGAACTTTCGCGGTTGATGTTCCAGTCTTCAGCACCAAGCACGTCGTGCAAAGCGTGAACTTTATGCTAAAACCCCGCTTTCTGCTCTTTCTGCCCGCCTTGGCTGCTCATGGCCAAACCCCCGTCTCTTCGCTCCTTGGCCTCCTAGGAAAGCGAAACCACGGGAGAAAACTGAGACGACACTATTTGCATCTGCCTGCAGCCTCCCATGGCGGCCTGCAATTGGAGAGCGGCTGCAGAACATAGAGGCCTTTCTACAAAGCAAAGCCAGCGGAAATCACCACCAACGTTAATTCGAAACAGAATGAGATAGCCACAGTGCAGGGCCTTGAGAGAGTGCACAAAGAAGGCCTTTTCTTGTTCGCGGGGTGCTGACAGTATGGGCGAGAGTCCATCCTGTGCAGCTGAACGTGAGGAATAGCACATCCTTAAATCTCAACACCTGGGCACAACTCGGGAGACCTCGGGAGAAACTTAGAAGGAAGGTTTCCGCCAATGACACTGGGGAGATCCCAGGAGCCTTCTGCAGCTGGCTAGCTAAATAGCTGCTAAAAAAGGGTTTTTAAATGAACTTATGGATGTCTAGAAAGGCTCATTTATCAATGTAAACAAAGTCTAGCTGTTTAAATCTGTTTTCTTTCTTCCTTTTCATCAGGCATTGCTACTACTGCTGATGGTTTTCACAATGTGATCAGCTGCTATGTTAATAAGCACGGTGTGCAATCAGTCAGGTAAAGATGAGGTGAAGGGTTTCTTATTATTTCTATTAAATAATAGCTCTGTTTGGCCAATGTGTGCTTAGCGTTCTTCTTTTAATTCCATTTCGGAGCTGCATCTCTTCTAGGGATGGGTAAATTGCTATGGAAAAATAAGAACTGGCCAAACCAAACCTCAGCCCAAACACTGACATCAACCCAAACATTTTTGAAGGTCAGTGTGAGTTTGGATAAGTAACCCGTCTACCCAGTCGTAAGTAGAGCTGGTTAGAAAATGGATTTTCCACCTTCTAAAAAATTTGGAGATTATGTCTCTGTTTGTAATCACAGTTTTTAAAAAGCTAAAATTTTGATACTCTTTTCCAAAACCAAGACAAGTCGATTTAAGTGGCAATTTTATTAGCCTTGTATCACCTCATTTTTTGGTAAATTTTAATATAGAGAAGAAAAAGTACTCACAAATTACAGGCAAGGCAGTGGTTGATTTAGTAAATCCACCTCCTCCAAGACAGCCGATGTCTCCATATTTTGTGTGATTGCTATAGTACATACAAGAACTTCATCTGTCATAGTTTTGGCCACAGACTGGGACAGGAGGGACCTTTCAGCTCCTCAGTCCTATGCTTGATTGGTTCAAGCAGTCCCACCTGAATGCAGCAGCCTGGCTAGGAAGGGCTGACAGTATGGCCAAGCCTTGTGCTTGGTGTGACACCAAGTTTCTACGAGATCCAGGAGGTCACCAGGAGCTGGAGAAGAGGTGCATGAGAGAAGTGATGGCCAAGGGCCATCCCAACAAGCCAGGAGGGTGTATTGGTATCATAACAGCTGATAATGTAGAACCCCAAAAGTAGAACCGTAAAAGAGAGAACAAGGATAGCAGAGATGAGATTAACTTAAAAACAAAGTAATGGGGGAATATTTGTATGTGCAGTCCAACTTCTGGGGCTTGTTCAGGCAGAACCTCCTGGGGCTTGGGTTGGCACTTTCTCCCCAGTGCCACGACTTGTCTGGCAGCGTGACGGGGAGCTGCCAGGAGGCACAGCAGAACGAGTCCGAAGGAAATCTCAAATACTTTTAGCTGGAATAAGCTTGATTGTAGGATTGGTTTCATTTCCATGGTGTGTTTGCTGTAAAAACTACAGCCATTTGAGCAAAAACTGATTCCACTGAGAAAAACGGTTATAGTCTCGTGTTTTTACGAGTGCAGTGGTTGTCATCCTAAAACACGGGGCATGCTAAGGAAGATTGACTTTGGGCAAAAGTGAATTGCAGAAAATTTGGTAAGAAAAATATTGGCATTTTTTTTAGTGTGTTTGAAATAATAATATAAAATAAGGTTCTTCAGGAAGTCTCTTTTCACTCACAAATTGACTATAAGACCAAAATAATCATGAAGGCGAATTCAGACACTTCCCTGTCTTTTTCCAAAGTGTTAATTTTTCCTTTTTTTTCATAAACATTTCATTAGATACTGAAAAAAAGAAAGACAAACAAGTAAGACCCCAGCAACTCAATACTGAGCTTTGTGTATAAAGGAAACTTCATGAAATGTGAATCAGGTTAAATAGTTCAATTATTGCCCATTGCTTACATGTTTGAGAGGGAGTGCAACTGTTTGAAATTGTTTAAGTAGTTAGTAAGGTGATAGTAACATTTGCCAGTAAATGACATAAATCCAGAATTAATTATAATGGCTTAAATGGTTAAAAAGAAAGGGGATCATTGGTCCCATGGTTTATTGTGAACTGTCAGGATAATGGAATTTTAATCAGTCCGTTTATTTTAGGAAGGATTAATTGCATGGCGTGATGCAGAAAATACAGTCACTAACTTTGGAAACCGAGCCAACTGCGTAATCTTATTAAAGCAGATCAGTTGTAGCATCTTAATTTCCTTCGACATGTTTATGGGGAGCCACTTGTTTTGTCAAGATTCTTTCCTGAGTGTTAGAGTTGCTGAAAATGAATGTGTTTTCTGAGACCATCGCCTGCGCATAAGTCGCCATCCCACCTGCCCTGGGCCTGGCCATGGGATTCAGGGGGTTCGTGCCGAAAAGTAGGCCAGGGAGCTCCTCAGGGTTGGGGTGTGGACACGTATAAAGATTATCTGGGACCTTTCAATGGAAGAAAGTCCCCTGATTTCCCAGGATCTCCCAGGGATTTCAAATGGTCTTTTCCTATAGGCACATGGTGCTTTGGCCCGAAGCTGCACAAGTTATGACCTCCCTGACTGACTCACATGTAGATAAATAGTTCATATATTGTTGGAGGAAAAAAAACCCAACAATTTGGGAGTAAGAAAACAACTTTCTTCCCTCTGTAAAAGATGGAGATTAAGACACCCAAGCAGATCCTTCAGACATCTTGCAGCTCCACTTTGGTTTTTGCCAAAACATTTTGGCCAGGGTGGGAAAAAAGTCAAAAGGAAAATGATTTCCCTGAAGACTGAAAACATTTTGTGTTGACGTTACAAGATGAAACCCTAACAATTTATGTTATGGGAGAAGTTTCACTGGAAATTTCCTGCAATTTCATAGCAAATACCTTTGAACACTAAAAAGTTCCAAACCAATGAAGAAGTTTCATTTCACCTGAAGATATTTTTTGCTGAGTAATTGTTTGCCAGTCAGGTCTATTCTCTCTCTCCTTCTTAACGTTGGGTTTGCAAGAGAATGGAAAACTGAAGTTCTAGCCGCAGCGTGGATCATTTATGATATTTCACGGGGACAAGGTACAATAGCAGTTGTAGCCATTGCCTCCATTTGACACTCATGTTCCCTTTATAGGGAGTGCAGACAGAGAAAACCAGCTCCAGAAGTGACCCAGCCCATCCTTTACCCATCAGCCTTTCTTCAGCACCAGCTTAGAATATATGCATGTTTTTTAAGGTGTTTTTTAGGTGGCTGCAGGTGACCTTCTCTGTGTATGTCCAGACCTCCTCTTTGGCATTCAAACTCAGAAGAGCTGTGAGATGGTTTTGGTTTTGTAAAACTTTGGTTAGCTTACTTGCTTTGTAAAACAAAAGCTCGGGCACTTTGTATTTTATTCGTACTGTAGCCGAATCCTGGGAGTCTATGGGTGGAAATTTCAGCTAGTTGCTAATGGTTATGCCACACCTTTACTTTGTTTTCAATTACTTTTCTTTTTATAATTAGAGGGAAAGGAGATAGTTTAAATTGTTTAATATCAAGACAGGCTGTCCTTTCTGGAGTTATTTGTTGTGAAGCTATTATTAGGCTGTATTCGTCAGCTGGTCTAAATTAAAAGTTGGTTATGTGGTGGAGTTTTACTGGTGTGCTAAAATAAAGTGACACAAAACAAGAAAGATGGAAAGAAGGTTTACAAGTAGCATCAATTCTCCTTCCTTCTTCATCTGAAGAGAACGGAAAGTGTGATGGTGTACCTGGCAAATGGGACTACACGATTATTGTAAAACAAAAAATAGAGAAAAGCAAATGTTGCTGTAGTGTCCGAGCTACAGAGGAAAAATATTTCATTTTTCCTATTTCTACCAAGAGTGCAGCAACAGTGAGCTCAGAGTGGGAGGCAGCACTTGAGTAGCTGCCCGTACAGCCCCAGCCTCCTGCACGGTGCTCGGGATGGCCCTAGCCTACACGGGTGGGTTTTCATCCCTTACAAACCTGGCTGATGGATGGGGCAACTGCTTGAGCTCCTGCCCTATACCTCCACAGCATTTCAAATGACTAGAAATACTTCCTAATTCTACTTACAGAAGTTGAAAGAAAGGAAATTGTGCTTAATTCTACTATAGGAATATATTTATCTATTTTTAGTTTGGTGCTCATGCCACTTCTAGATAAACTGACAGCTGAAATTATTCACAGCAGGCACATTGTTAATTCAAAGACTTCTAATTGAAAGATTTACATTCTCTGAAATGCATTTATAGAGAATTTAAACCTCTATGCATTTCTATCTATAAATATTATATTTAAATATGCAATGAAAATTAGTGTAGTTCCTGAGCATTTACTAGAGCTTCAGAACTTGGAATGGCTCTACCTGAAATAAAGACAATAATTTTTCTAGAAATTCTATGTCATTTTTTGGTATTAATTATAGAAATCATCTAGTCATTTAAAATGTTTGTTCTGTGAACAAGAACACACAACCGAAAATTTCTGGACAACCTGTAAAAGCACAACTCTGTTTTTAAGAATGAGGCTGTTTTGTCAGTTTTATTATCCATACTTTATAGATGGAGAAACTGAGAAATGAAGATGATGAGACTAAGTTAAAGAAGCAAAAAAGGATGCAGGATTATAACTCCACAACTTTTAGTTCTCCAGTAAATCCCCCAGTCCATGCTGCGTCACGTTGTACAGTGGTCTGTGACAGTGCTGCCTGCTATTAATATGAATAGAGCTTTGTCCCATACGTTTGGAGTTTCCTTCTCACCACAAATGTTTTGAAAAGCAATTAAGTTATTTAAAAAGCAGCCAACATGCCTACCAGTTAACAGTAGCTAACATTTAAAGTGAATAACTATAACGTGTTATTTTTTGAAAGATCAGACCTTAATCAATGGATACTGATACTTGCATAATATGGAACTATGTTTTTATTTTAATATTGCTTTGGCATTCAAAAGATCTTTATCCAGACTCAAATTAGTTATTTGTAATTTTTAAAAGTGAGAGAGAAGGAGTCAAAATTGAAATCCTATCTGAGTTTGAAGATTAGCTTTATATACTATGAATCTCACTGAAATGAAGTATGAAGCAGTAAAACCAGAACCAATAATCAACTATCAGTGTCATTTTTGTTCTTGTGAACAATGATTTCTTAACACATCCACAATATATTCTTACATGCATATGCACACACCCATATATTTAGCATTCAATGACTTAAACTTTCATATTCTGCAGCATCTGTCTCAGAAGAATCTGGGTGATCTTGTTGCCATGGCCTCTATACTTGCTGTCTCTCTGGCATCCTGTGCTTGCTCATGGACTGCTGGACTCTTCCAAGATGCGACCCTGGGAAGGTGGATGTTGTTCTGATCCAGTCTGGGAATTTCTATCATCACCTTCATCAGAATTAGTTCCAATTAAGTCACCTTTGCAACATAGTTAGTAGAAAGCTGTTTATCGTAGTTCCCCAGAAATAAGGCAGATTGAAATTAATATTCATGAGTTGGTTTTAAAAAAAAAGAGTTAATTTTTTTAAAATGTAGCTTTTTAGTAAGATATCATCCATTGTTATTACCAGAGAACAAACTCAGGCAGTTGCCTGTACAGAGCACATAACTACTGCCACATTTGTCACAAGAGCCAGAGAAAAGAGAGCTACAGGGAGCTGGGGCACTAGGCTGACATTTTCTTCTTCTCTCTCTCTCTCTCTCTCTTAAATAAAATTATTTGTTTAGTTTGAAAGACAATACCCGGCTGGGCTACAGGGAGTGCGCTCAGTGAGCTAATGCAGGCAGCTGGCATAACCACAATGAGCGGAGCTGCACCCTTCCAGGAGGAAAAAAGGCTCAGATGACAATATAACTTACTCAAAACAAATAGCGATGAAATGGAGTGGAATAAAGTTCTCCACTTGAATTACTATAATGTTCCATTTATAGTTTCAGGCTTCTTGTAGACTGTGATTATAAAATGTTGGCTGGCATCAACAAAAAGGAAAGAAAATATTCTCCTGGAGGTAAAGAATCTAGATTATCAAGTGGATTTTTATTTGATATCAATAGTAAATCACTACTGGGCTAATTTTATTGCAGCCAGAATGTAAAATACACCCATTAGCAGGGTTGCAGGGTGTGCTAAACTTAGACTGCAAACTCACTTTTCTGTACAACACCTGACACCACCGGGTCCGTGCTTGTCATGATCTTTTGGAGGCCTGTCAGTCAACGGTAGTGTTTGACATTGGTTCGGACCCAAAACAAAATGCGGCTTTAGACCAGAAAAAAGGATCTTTTTTTTTTTTATATTAAGATGATAAAATGGGGCATTTTGACACTTCTGAAATGCTGCTTCCCCTCAGACGTATTTTGAATGAGGAACCTCACTGCAAACAAAACTCCTGCAAATAGGTTGGACCTCAGTAAAATGGTATTTGCCCATTGAGAAACACTTTCTTGTGACCGTCCTCGTTAGTTTTGATCTATTGTGCCTTGGAGGGAGCTGCAGCAAGCCCCTGCACTGCAGAGCCCTGTCCTCTGGGCCACTGTACGGACGGCGTAAGGAGGCACAGAGCTCCCGGGGTGATTATTTTTTCAACAAAAGAAAACACTTGAAAGGTAAATGTTTGAAAGCAGTAGTCATCTGAAGAGAAATGACAAAGTGGTTGCTTTGATTAAAAACAAAACAAAACGCAACCACCGCATTTTTTATTTTTGTCAGAAATGCTGTCCAAGGGGGACAGCAGGAAGCAAAAGAAAATAGAAATCAAAGACAAGGAGAAGAAGAAGGATAAGAAATCATCTGAGGATAGATGATAATAAATGAGTAGGAATGCCACTGTCATGAAGAGCTGCTTTAATGTTCTCTCTGCCTGCCTCAGTATATAAAAGTTTTTTTGTCAGACATGCTTGACTAAAATTGCATGGAAATGTCCTTAGCAGCAATTCACAGGACTAGCATGGATTTCCATCATGCAAGAGCCCGACCCAAATGGCATGCGCTGGTTTGTGACATGACAGCCCATCCACAGCCCACCCTCCCATGCCTGGGTGCATCAGTGCAGCCCTGGTTCCTCTGCTCCACCTGCAGCATCCGGTCCCTGTCTCAGCCCCTGTGGGCACTGCAAATGTGCAACAAAGCTTCTAAAACTCTGTGATTGTGTCTGAGGAACTGGAAAAAAGGGGGGGAAAAAAAGGGGGGGGGGGTTGGATGGAAGTATGCAGAGAGCCCACATGAGCCCTATTAGGCTCCCAGTTCTGTGGGATGGTGGATCTGGGGTGCGCTGGGAACAGGGGTGAGGAATTGGGAGCTGGCGCATCTGCTGCTGAATGCCATATTTTATCCTTCTCCTTGTCCGTAGAGAGCCACCTCAGACCGTAAACTGGACCAGCTCAGACTGTATCCTGGCTGCTGAGGGCCACATTATTCTCCCTCACCATGGCCAAAGACAAGGACCAGGAGGTGGTGAAAGCAGCCTTCCCTTTGCCTTTCACCCTATGGGAAGGGCTGACAATTTGTTGTTGATCCTACTTGCATGTGGTTTACTATTCCTTCTCCAAAGAAGTTCCAGCCTGCTGGCATACATTCATCTGTATGAATGTACACAGACCTGGTGTAATGTTCACTGAGCCTCAACAAATTTGGGATCTGACCCTTTGGATGGGGAACAGGGAGCACAGGAGCACAGACAGTGCAGCTTTGCCCTTCTCTCTTGCGAGAGATGGCATGGGGAGCAAGCCTGGAGAGAAGGGAGAAAAAAGTGCATTTGCCACTGGCTTTTTGCTAATGTTTACTAAAAGTCTGCAAACCAGTTAGATGGAGAGGTCAATTTAAAGCAACAGGAACGTCCCCAACCGCTTGCTGTGGATGCCAGGAGGTTTGTCCCCCAAGCTTGGTAGCACTTGGAAATGATGCATCCCTTCCTGCAACATGATCAGCAGTTAATCTCTGCCAGATAAATAGTGTGGCTTCTCATCTGGAAAATCCAAAATTAAAGGAGAAATACACAGATTATATATATGGCTGATGGGAGCCATCTCTTTCCCCGCTCTGAGGATGGGGTCGTTGGCAGTGCTGCCAGCCCCAAGGACCCCAGCAGCACCCGAGAGGGGCTGAGTTTTCCTCCCCATGTGCAATCTGTGGTTTTCTCTCCTTGACCGTGTTCCCCACAGTGCTTGCAGTTACCTGCGGAAACCGAAAAGCACCAGTCTACGCAGGCGGCTGTCTCCATAGTCCCTGTGTAGACAAGCGGAGCCAGAGGGCTGATCCCCTGGCCCCAGCACACAGCCTTCCTTTCAGCACCTTCCCCTGACACAAAGACTAACTTATCCCACCTTTCCCCCACCCCCCCACCTCCCTCTGTCTCTCTCCCCGTAGCCCTCGCAATGAAAAGCCCTCCACGCGCAGGCTAATAAAAAGTCCTGTGCCACCTCGTCTCCCCCTCCCTTCCCATCCAGATCAGTGCTGCCAAAAAGGGCGAAAAAAAAAGGAAAAAAAAGGAGACTGAAGGCTAGGGGGAGTTAAACCTGGAACTCATTTAGCAAAAGAGACTTTAGTTAACAAGAAAGTTACCCATCATGAACTGCCGGTAACACCTCGAGTGATCCTAAATCCATTACCCAGAGACTTAGCCCTGGCTGAGTTTGATTTTATGAACTGTGAGGCTGCTATGTTGAAAGTCTGCAAATTGGACATAAATTGGGCTGCAGAAGGCTGGGGAACTGAAAGGGTTGGTTTTTTTCTTACTCTAGTGACGTAACAGGCTTTGGCTGCGGACTCGCATGCTCAGGCGAAGAAGCTGTTGATGAGACTCTGTCAAAGACGGCAGTTGGACAGCAAGCGAAAACTCAGGAGACTGGGAGCCTGTGATTTTTGGCTCTGCTGCTGCATCACCTGCATGAGGATCGGCAAACTGCTGCACTTGCTGTGCCTCAAATCCTCCCTTTGTGAGCTTTCACTCTCCTTTTCGTGTGCTGTCTTCATCATCTCGCTCAGTTTTGTTTTCATGATAGTTTAGGCTCCAAAATACTGTGATACAGGTCAAACTCTAATAAAAGAAACTAGATTTGGAAAAATACTAAAACCTGTTCTATGTAATTCTGGAACGGAGTACAAAGATGCTGCTCCGCTGTAAGAGCAGAAAGGCAGGGTTGGTGCCTCGACAGGATGCTGCAGCTTCTGCTGCTCTATCCGAAATGAAAGGCTGCTTTGCACGAGACATCGCTGCAGATGCAGCCTCAGTGTAGCCTGTTTTCTCATGTATAGACTGAGCCTCAGATAATTGATGCAACTTTCAGAATACACAAGCTTCAAACTAAGTCTCAGGTAATCTTACATCCTCGGATAATTTATGCAAAGCTAGAAGATGAGGTGGGGTGCAACAAGGCACATCAGAGGCAGGTGAATTTTGTTGGGAAAGAGAGCAGGTTTCAGGAAATTAGAGGCACAGGCAAGAGACAGGGCTCTCCTGATGTTACCCGACTTTGCATCACCTCTGATGTTCCTGAAATTCAGAGTTTTGATAGTTTTTCCATTTGTTATTCTGGTGTTCTTACTGTAGATAAGTCTCGGGTTGTATGCGTGAACTGTATTTGCAGGTGGTAGTGCTCTGTAATTTAGGTAGCCCAAGGAAAAAGCTGGCCTTAGAAGCAAAATTTGGATCGAACTTGAAGAGGCCTGTTCCCAAGCAGAATTTCTGTTGCCATCACATTCCAAAGGATGATGACCCAGCTGCAGCAGGAGGCAAGGTGGGTTTGGTGCTTGCCCCAATAACTTTGGAAGCTGGTGGACAGCAAACAGCCACATCTACTGTTCCCACCGGCCAGACTGCTGCTGGCTTCTCATTTGCCTTTTGCTGGTTTTAGATTGAAAAGAATTTACCCCTAGGTAATAGATGCAACGATCATCAGCTTTCATTAGCTGTGGCAGAAGAAATTTGCGCATAAAGTTCTCTGAAAATTTGATTTTTCAGCTCAATGGCTGAACTAATTTTTTTTGTTATTATTATGACTTGAGTCATATGCCTTTGGATTCTTTAGTGAGATAGAAAATAGAAACAGGAGTCAGAAAAAAATCCTTTCGTTTTCTCTGATTTAACCTTTCTTTTTATTGATGATATTTTAAAATGTAGGCAAATTTTGAAGCAGAGTTTTTTAACAACAAAAAAACAAGAGGGTTTCTGATAAAAATCATTCTATTAAAGAAAAATCACCACAGAACTGTATTTTTCAATCAAATAAACTATTTCTTGAACCTATTTCAGGATTAAAGCTTCAGAACAGTTGAGTAAAGACCTGAGTTTGCAAAGCCATAAAATCATTGGATTTCTTTCTGCCTTAGAACTACTTTTTATATTTAAATGAAGAATGTGTTCAGATACCTTTCTGTGTGGGGGAAGCGTACCCACCACATCTCAGCACAGAGCTCTGAAAATCTGATTTAAAAGATTAGTTAATAAAATTCTGCAAGATACCTTTCCTACTCTTAAGCCATCAAGTGCCAGTCAGTACCAATTTTGGGCAGTCTTTTCACCCGAAATAACATAGCACAGCACCTTCTCTGTTATTTGATAAGTAAAGGTAACGCTGGGAAACACGTGGCTAATTTTACCAGCAAGGTGGCAACAATTCAGCATGTGATATGTGAGGGCAAAGCACAGGCAGTTCATTTGGGTAATTTCTTAGCCTTCTGGCTTCTGCAATGTTTCTTTAGGGGGCACTGAATATGAGTGATTGAGTGAGAGAGAGTACGACAGAATTAGCACACACTGGATCTTTTGACCAAGGGGGGAAAAAAAACCCCAAAACAAAACAGTCTAATGTTGGTCTAGGGGCACATTCCCTTAGGATTTGGGAAAGAAAAACACCAAACCATGTTAGTGTGGTGCACCTCGAGCAGAGCAGCGCGTTCAATTAAAATCCATTTCAACAAAATAAAAAGACACTTAATCTTGGATCAGAAATTACTACAAAATAGCAGGCAGCACCACCCAGCCCCAGCGGCAGTGGCATTTCCAAGGCAAATTCAACTTGCTGATACTGTACCGCGAAATGCGCTGCTGAGGAATTGCTGGCAATTCCCTCTTGGAGTTTCCAGTGCTGCCTGCGAAAGGCACGTCTCAATGGCAGCACCCGGGTACCTCCGCAGAGTCACCCCATGGTGCCACAGAGAACTTTCCAGTTAGTTTGTGCAAAGGGCATGTTCATGTTTGCCATATAACCTAAATACAGGTAAAATTGCTCTGCTCTTTTACAGTTTTTCTCTTTTCTTTCTTTTTCCTTTCCTTCTTATCTTTATTAAGTCTTGTTTCAGAATCAATGTGTTCTGCTGTCTGTATGGAAAAGTCTACTTTTTTCTCCAACATAATAAGTACAAGGAGAAGTGATGCCTAATTTGAACACCAGTGTCTTGCAGAGTGTCTGTCTCACAAATCTTCATGTGCCTTAACGTGATCTGGTTGCTGTGCTGGGAAAATTAAAGCCCAGATTTTCTGCTCATCCCTTCCCTTTTCACCTGCCCTTCTGTGAGCTCATGTAGTATTATCTAAGATATCCAGTGGTGTCTGATTACTGAGCTGTCCTTCCAGGAGTTACATTTCCAAGGCTGTGGTTTCTCTGCAGCAATAGATAGCAGGCACATCCCCATCACTCTTGGAGCAGCTCGCCTGGGTCTCAGCAGTGGGAAGAGAAGTAGTGGATAGAGTGCAGCCTCCCTTCTCCACCACCTTCCTTGTCAACGTCATCTCCATGCCCGTGGCTCGAGGTGGTCATGTTGCCCTGGTGTCCTTCATTCCCAGCAGGCCTGCATGGACCCCTGAGGCACGTGGTGGTTGGAGGAGCCTCTGGCATTGTCAGATGTTGGGGTTAGTCAGACCCAAACACAGTACTTCTTGGGTTGCAACTCTGGATTTAGTCATAGAATCATAGAATCACTGAATGGTTTGCGCTGGAAGGGACCTTAAGGATCATCTCATTCCACCTGCCTGCCATGGGCAGGGACCCCTTCCACCAGACCAGGCTGCTTAAAGACCTACCCAACCTGGCCTTGAACACTGCCAGGGAGGGGGCAGCCACAGCTTCTCCGGGCAACCTGGGCCAGTGTCTCACCACCCTCACAGTAAAGAATTTCTTCCTTATATCCCATTTAAACCTCCCCTCTTTCAGTTTAAAGCCATTACCCCTTGTCCTATGACTCCATGCCCTTCTAAAAAGTCTCTCTCCAGCTCTCTTGCAGGCCCCTTCAGGTACTGGAGGCTGCTCCAAGGTCTCCCCGGAACGTTCTCTTTTCGAGGCTAAACAGACCCAGCTCTCTCAGCCTTTCTTCACAGCAGAGGGGCTCCAGCCCTCGGATCATCTCCGTGTCCCTCCTCTGGCCCCGCTTAAACAGATCCATGTCTGTCCTGTGCTGAGGGCTCCAGAGCTGGATGCAGGACTCCTGGGGGAGTCTCACCAGAGTGGAGAAGAGGGGCAGAATCCCCTCCCTCACCCCGCTGCCCACTCTGCTGGGGATGCAGACCAGGAGACGGTTGCCCTTCTGGGCTGTGAGCTCACACTGTCGGCTCATGTCCAGCTTTTCACTCACCAAGTCCATTGGACCAGAGTCCACAGAGGTCCTCTCTGAGCTGCACATGGTCGGCTCATGTCCAGCTTTTCACTCACCAAGTCCGTTGGACCAGAGGCCACAGAGGTCCTCTCTGAGTTGCTAAACTCTTCACTGAATCCCTCCCAAAATGTTTTCATTATTATGTGCAATACAGCCTGTGAGATATTAGGGCTTAACTTCCAGAAATAGTGAACATCCATGGTTCCTGCTTATCTTAGATCGAAGCCACACAAATCATACATAAATGCGGCCCTAGCACCAGTTCTGCTGATCTCTGGAGCATGTGATGGAACTTGGAGAAGCAGAGTCACGCAATGCAGCCTCTCTGCTCAAAGCTGCATACTTTGTTTTAACGAGGGTGTACCGTGCTTCTCTCCAGCTCCACACTTTTAAGTCCTCCTCACATGCAAGCTTGAGTTCCTGACTCACTACAAGGAGGGCATAAAAAGTATTTAAAGATAATTTATTCTTGCTGAGCAACAATAGCAATAGTTAATCTCTTATATTAAAACCTTTAATGACTTAGGGGACTTATGAAACCATCGGAGCCTATTTAATGACTGCCTGCTCTGGCCCACACTTTTCGAAGCTCAAATCTTTAATAGAGCAGAAAAGAAATTCACAACAATTGGGGGAGGGGGGGGGGGCAGTACTAAAATTTATGGAGCTGTTTGGTTTCCAGGAC
>Ga0065711_1002218_pt1 | contig 48557 bp, 18 predicted proteins | sample Hoacrofraction12_FD_59098 | JGI IMG/M metagenome (GOLD analysis project Ga0065711, IMG submission 59098) | Hoatzin crop microbial communities from Cojedes, Venezuela - Epithelial fraction 12 v2 (version 2) | ecosystem: Host-associated > Birds > Digestive system > Esophagus > Crop | place... | reverse complement strand
CTCATGTTCAGATGGAACTTCCTGTGCCTCAGTTTGTGCCCATTGCCCCTTGTCCTGTCGCTGGGCACCACTGAAAAGAGTTTGGCCCCATCCTCCTGACACCCACCCTTGAGATATTTAGAAGCATTCATAAGGTCCCCAAGTGAAACCCCACATTCTGTGGATTGTGATGGTCACATTTGGACACAAGCAAAGAATCCATGCTTCTTTTCTTTGGTTTCTCTCTGTTTTTTGTTGGTGGTTTTTTTTTTTTTAATTTAAAATCACATACTATCGTATAGGAAATTCAATAAAAGTGAAGTTTTCATAAATATTTAATACAAGTCATGCACATATTTAACACAGGATACAGGCTTTGTGTTTTTCATGATTCTCACACTTTCTCCATAACAGGATACACTATTACGTCAACAGCATGTTTGATAGAGTGCAGAAGATTTAATAAAATCAAAACCCAGATTATGTACTTACTATTTGTGACTTCCTTGGCATTGGTGCTGGTGGCTGCATTTGTGGTAAAGTATTCGTTGTAGAACCAGTTTGTGTTACTGGAATTTCGCATACAGACTCTCCTGCTGCTATGGTAAATAAAACAAGTCAATTTTAGGAATGCTTTCAAAAAAAGTAATAGTGATGATACAAATTGAAACCAAATTAATTGTTCTTTAAAGGATATAAATAATTTTATATCCCATGAGTATTTCATTTTTAATGGTTCTTTCTAAATAACATAACAGAATTTTTCTATCCCTTTCCTTACCAAAAAGGCGTAAGACCTTTAATACGGCAGATATGCTGTAAGAGAAAAAAGCCTATAAAATAGATGAGAGCAGAACCAAGTATCCCATTTCCCCATTTGTTCACTGCAGAATGTGTGCTTTTAGAACCGTTCTCTCCTAGTAAAGACCATCATTATCCAGACACTCTATCCTTCACAGCAGACTCGTGGCACAGATGGCAGATAGCCATTAGCAAATTCCCCGTGGGTATGTCAAGGGGAAATAAAAAAGAATCACAGTAAGAACCAATGAATATATACGGTGGAAGGGGAAACTGGGTAAGAGAAATTCCACTACAACCACCACAGAATCCACACAAACTTTACTTTGGACATTTTATCAAGAAGACGTTCTTGTAATGTCCCAGAGTAGCAGTTACTTTGAACAATGAAAAGAGCAGAATGAATAATGAACTCTCTTAATTATCATGAAAAGACCAATATCAACTGGCAATTTAATTACAAGTGACACTACATGAGCTTTAGATTTGCAAACTAGAAACACATTTTTCTAGTCCAAAATGCATATCTGTTTATGACACATCCAAACAAGAGAGTAAACTAACTAAAGTTTTCATAACGAATCCTTTGTTTGAGTGGGGTTTAGGTGAGGTTAGTTAAGCTAAAGCCCAACTGGAATTGAATCTGGCAAGGGATGTTCAAAGACAGTAAGAAATGCTTCTGTAAATACATAGGTAAAAAAAGGACAGTTAGGGAAACCTGGAGCCCACTGCTCAATGAGATGGGGGATCTGGTGACACAGGACATGGAAATGCAGAATGCTTTCTTTGCCTCAGTCCTTACTAGCAAGACTGGTCTTCGGTAATCCCAAATCCCAGAGACCAGAGAAAAATCTGGTGCAAGGAAGTGCGAAGTCCTGCACCTGGGGATGAACAAGCCCACGCACCAATATATGCTGATGGGCACCCAGCTGATAAGCAGGACCAGAGGCAGACCTCCAGAGGTCTCTCCCAACTTCAACCATTCTGTGATTCTGTTACTTATTACTGGCCCCATTATTTACACTGTGGCTCATAACTCTTCATGCAGAAGAGCTTGAGGCATCAGGGCCTACACGATCAAGAAAAGAAATGACAAGAATGTTGGTACTGACTGTATTTAAATGTGTAAGGTAAGTAAAAACCACACACTCTCCCTTGGGCTGTTATAAAGATAGCTTAATTACAATAAAATAAATCTCTAAACCCACAATTACCAGTTTGTTGTAGGGACCCAAGTCCTCTGGACTGCCCTTTGCTAGTTAAGCCGGACGACTTCTCAGTCCTGTGTAGGAAGTTAGAAATTAATCCATTTAAGAAACAAACAAGAACTTGAACTGCAACAATACAGAGTAATTTCCAAATAATAAAATTCTTGTAATGCCTTCAGTATATTCTGGTGACAGCTATTTTGTTTTTAAAAATAATACTTTCCTTCTGTATTTTTCATTATGCCAATCGTAAGTTGCACTTAATTTAAAAATGTAAGGCAGAAGAATAATATAGGTTCAATTACTGCAATTTGTGTAGAGCAGATTTTGTTTTCCTAAGTTCTGAAGTTTCTTTCACTGCTGTTTTAAAATTCTTTGTTAAAATTATATATCCATATTAATCTGTACATTATAGCAAGCCTGAGGAAGCTGCTTCTCCCTTTTACTTAGTATGGTATATACAATCAAAAGACTAGAAAGTGAGCTCAGAGATCAAAGGCTGTTTACCTCTTTCATTCACAAAGGGTCAACCATGTATATTATTTATCTCATAGATACATGTCCCTGTATCTTATAACTATCTAAGTTTGTATAGGCTGTACTCTGCCACATTTTCAGCGTCAGAGAACCCAAAAACTTCCCAGACAAGTTACTGGGGTATTTCCCCTAGGCTTACTTTTGGAAAGCTTTCCCTAGTGTCTGACTAAATGATTCTTGACACAGCTTAAACAGAAGTAGTCTTTTTTAGAGCCATCATGAGATATAAAAAGGAATAGCATAATCCACCACTTTGTACATGTATCTATGCTACAATTTCTTTCTTAAAAAATATAAGGGAATCTTATTTTTTGCAAATTTTTCTCACAGGTCATATTTTCTAGATTTCTCCTTAACTTACTGATCTCCCCTGTTTTTTGCCTCACTGTTTTGTATCTTTACTTTATGGCAGTGCCCAAGACTGAACACAGTAATCCAGCTGCGACATTACTGATGTTGAGTCAATTGGAAGGATTAATTCATATAGTTTGCAGGCTATAAACAAACAATATTATTTCTCTTCGACTCTTCCACAATAGCATGACTTGTCTGACTTCCTTTTATTTATGATACACTGTGTCCTTGCACATCCTTCTCTTAAGGACTTTTGCTTAACCATACTCTGCTGTTCTCCATGCTTCACTTTTGTAGTAGTTAAGTATTGCTGTTCTTAAGTACTAAGCGTTGCTTACTGAATGACACTCCTCCCTTGACTACCACTCCAGTTTCTCAAGGCTGCTCTGGATATATCCTGTTTTTCAGTATGCTTGTCCCTCCTAATTTTTGTTTCCTGCGTATTTAAAAATGGTATTTTCTGTTCCAGGTCTCTCTACTCCTGCCATGAATGAAAATACTGAATGGAACTGAACCTATGCAAAGCATGTGAACAATACATGACATAATCAGACATAAGATCCCATTATGTCTTCTTTGTTATTAGATGAGAATCAGAAATGGATTATTCTTTGTAGATTTTTATTTCCATCATGGCTAAGCACTCTGTAGATATTTTGCAAGTCACACAATCTTAAATCACTAGGCTGTCTTGTTTTTACTGTGGGAATCCTTGTAATCTGCTTCCTTAGTGTCTGCCTTTGGTTCATTCCCATACTCTAGACCACATCATTGGCAAAATAATGCATGTTTCATAGATGACTTGCATGTTATATACCATAAAATAGAAAAGTTACTAATAATTATGAAGTATATTAAATACTAAAATGACATCAGTTACCCTGCAATAGGCTTTCTTTGAGAGATTCTACTAGGAGGTTGTGGGGGCAGTGGTGGTGGGGTTGGCTTAGTTTGTGGAGGAGCTGGTTGCTGTTTAGATTGCTGGTTCAAAGCTTCTATAATGCTGGCTGTCTTTGCCACGGGAGGCGGTGGTGCTGGAGAAAGCACATCTATAGAAGAAAGTCAGACAGTGAAAAGGAATTAAAATTCTCTTTACCATTTTGTTTCTTGGGTTCTCATGCACAGGTTTTCTTGTTACAGGATTTACCCCCATCCAAGAAAAATGTTTTACTACATGTAATCAATAACTTCAAACAGAAAGCAATCCATGCATTGGAAGGAGCATCTCTTTGGAAACAGGTTTACCTTTTGTTTCACCTAATCAAGGTCAGAGAGCTCACAAGTACTTCAATTCATTCAAATATTAAAGTACAAGCAAAGAAAATTCTTACCAAAGTCAGTCATATTCTTGAAAATAGTAGATCAGAATATATTTAACAAAGTGCTAATATTGTTTGCTCATTCAAGGCCTTCAGTTTGTGTTTTAAGGAAAAGTAACTGAGTGAATAATATCTGAGAAATTTTATTTAGGGGAATGTATTTTCTTAAAATCCTGTTACGATTAACATCTAGCTAACTTCACATTAGGTTTAGCAATTAATTAAAACTTCTGTTGAATTCTTGAAACCACCACAACAGCATGACAATGCATTAAAACATCTTTTTGCATTCCTACAGTCTGCAAGAATCAAGCACAATGTGGAAACATAGCCCCAGGCCTACATGTAACACTCCTCTTTACAAATCATGAGAAATGCAGCATTGCAACTGCATATAATAGTGAAGAGCTCTTTAGCTCTAGTAATAGATAGTATTTCCTTGGTGACCCTGCACTACACCATACAGTCCTCACTGGAACATCAGAGAAGACAGTTCATACGAAGTTACTGGATGAAAACGATAGGCCAAAGCTACAGTCATCAAAAGAGAAAGTATGAGTTGTGGAAATGGAAAAATAAGCCAACTATGATTAGATACAGCAGAAGGGAAAACAGGGGAAAGTGGAAACATACTTGTAGATGTTACACGCAATGGCGGCACAGGGGGATGAATAGCTGGTGGATCTGATGAAGACCTCTGCCTGCTTATACTTTCCACTCCTAAAGAATTTGTCTTCCACATTGCATTAGATGAAGAAATTGTCTGAATACCACTGCCAAGAACTGAAGGCTGGACTAAAAAGAGAGGAAAATACTGTATTATTATTATTGCTCACTCTAAGCACAAAGTGTTAATAGTCACACCCGTGCTTTTAAATATGGTGCAGCTAGACCATTATATTCAGCACTAGGAACCACTGCCATCCTGCTAGAATGCCAGAGCAGAAATTAAGAGTCTGGTGTAGAAAATTACATAGAAGTTTCTGGGTGAAGTCTTACTCACACTTTATCTAAGTAAAATTTGTCTCCAGTCATTACTTTGAAGTATGTCAACACTTGAAAAAGCAGAAATTTCTCAACAAGAAGACAGAATGCAAGTCTTGCTACCTTCTTTAATCCCTGACTGATAGCTGTAACCTTCTCAGGTACTGCAAGAAAACCACCTCACTCTCGCATGACCATTAGCAGACATTGTCGACTCAAACTGAAACACCAGTTTGGACTTGGAATTGACATAAAACTGTAATTCTGAATTTCACCCAAACAAGGAGCTATAATAACTAGTCACAAACCAGTTACAAAATATGACTTCTTCGGGGCCTCCTAAAGGACTCCACGCTTAAGCTGAACAGCTGCATCCCCATTTCATAAAAACACACTACAGGTTTTCTTCATACAGCCAGTATTTTGCACATATCATGCAACTTCTCCCTGCTCAGTACATCAGTATCATATTAAGAAAAGATTAAACAGAGTAAGGTATGAATAAATATTAGGTTGCAGGGAAAAGCATAAAAGGGTCAGAAGACTTGGAGAACAGCCTAAAGCTAAGAGGATAAAGGAGTAATAATACACCATAAGCATAGCATCAACAACATCAGCAATCAACAAGAAGCTAAGATCGATGATACTGCTATAGCGTTTAACTAAGAATATAAAATCATAGGCTAATACATTGCTAAAGAATATGAGCTAATAATCTAAGCCAGGCAGCATGCTTTCTTGGAGTGAGTTGCGCTACACCGGTGCCAAGAAGTCTGCGGTTGGGAATGAAATTAAAATGACATTCTTTAAAAAGTGTCATTTAATCAAGGGCAAACAGTGGGTAAAATAGTATGGTTGGCCATGATTAAAATAACATCAAAGGGTAAAACAGTCTTTTTAACTATCCAATTGTATAACTATTTTAGAGATAGACTCTATAACAGTTAAACAGACTATGCAAGCTCCTCGAGTGAATTTTCCTATTTGGTGGGGGAAATATTCCTTTCCATCAAGTAAAAAAAGTGTCTAGATATTAAGCTTAGACTCTATGCAAAAATGTTAGATGAAGGGAATCCCACCTTGGTTAAGATTTACATGCTGCTGAACTTCCCCCAGTCTCATGCTACCCTTTTAAAGTAACCCAATACCATGCTGTTCTACTGTTCTCAGTTTTTCTGCCACCAAAATAACTTATTTTAATCCGACTCTTATGCTGCAGCCGTTCCTGTGATACCAGTAGCTGATCTTTTGTATTACACAGATGTTCAGCTTGCCATCGCAGACACAATCACGGTGTATGGAGTCTTGCATTCTGACCTCTGCACAGTTGTCTCACGTACGCCTANAACATTCCCTGCTTCTAACTCCTCTTACGGAGTCTGAATTACAGCCCCATAGAAAATCATGTGTTTACACAGCCATCCTTCTTGACTTGAACTTTACATTAATTTAACATCCATGAAAGCTGCTGGGTTAAAGGTATTAAAACGATGAAATACGCCAAACACACTGTACAAAGAGGACCTATACAGATTTCTCTATGCTTCTTTAATATGATCCAAAGAGATTATATATGAAGATAAGAATGAAGTTCACAACATCAGCTTTAATGGTAGATTTTGCAAGCACACAACCCTTCTGAACCAGGATGAGATGTGTGGTTTACATTGTTCTGCTGATCGGGGCATAACCAGTAATTAGCAGTTACTTTTTCAGTCAGCTACCAGTTCTCTAAAATCACCCAGTTCTCTACATCCTGACACTTATACTTCTATGTCAACAACCATGAAGCATGTATTTATTAAGAAACGACTTTACAAGTTTAAAATCTCTCATGTTCTGCACAGACTCTCCATTCTCCCAGGTCTTAAACAATTTTCCACAGCAAGCAAATGCTACTGAAATTGTGCACTTAAATTGAACTCTGACAATGACATTTTCAAGAAACAGAAACATGAAAAGATGGAATAGAACAAAAGAAAAAAAAGCTGAACTAAATTGACTGCAGCCCTCCTTTTAATAAATCGTTTAATTCTATTGAGGTTACGTGAGCATTGTTTTCCCAAACACTATCGGGTACTTCCTTGCACGTATACTGAAAATCAAACTCAGAACAGGTTGTGCAGATTCACTTCAAGTATATAATAATGAAGTCATCAATAAACTGTTCCAATACTTACCTGTGCAGAATAATGGTAAAATAAAGCTAAAAATTTAATAATAATAAAAAAGTTATGATGCCATCCTTCTAACATACAATGATATTTTCCCATGTTAGTACCTTTGCCAATATTCCTTGGAGGTAGAGGAGGTGCACTACTTGTAACAGGTACTGCAGGCTGAATGGGAGGTGGACTGCCACTGAGTATTGCTCCATATGTCTCATTCTGTAATATACTGGGCATAAATCCTCTTTGCTTATCCTTAGCAATATTCGCGGCATCTCTTGCCAAGGATGCTACATTAGGCTGAAATTGGTTTGATCCAAGTTGATAGAAGCTGACAGGCCTGTCCTCTCTCCGATTGGGACTGGGTTGCTTAAACACAAATAACAAAAGTACTCACTGATACCACATTAACTGTACTCATTTTATTTATTAGTTGATAGAAAGTTATTAGTTTCTAGAAAGAAACAATGGCTTCTAAAATGCATTTTTGTTGCTTTTAATATGTAATCCAAAACCTGTATTCTGCCCTCTTTAAGACAAAGTAACTGTGCATCTTAACAAAAAGAGACTAAATGCGAACTGGATTTCAAAACAATTATCATTTTTTCATTTTCTCCTGTAGTATACTCCTATAGGATAATACTGTATCGTTACATACACAGGACTATATTCCTATAGATAGTCAATACAGATATTCAGATTGGATCAAGTAAATTTCCCTGCATCAAAATACCAGGCAATAGTTTCAAAAGTAAACAAAGAACCAAAGATCCTAAGCCTCATGTGATGCTCAGCAGCATTAGATCCCAAAGATATGACCATGATCTCAAAAATTGGACACAACTGCATCTGTACTTTCTACCTGTAGCTCAGCCTATAGCAAATTAGGAGCCAAAACTTCTCATGAACTCTTGTTAGCTCACTAATATCGCTGGACAAGTTCGGGAGATTACTTCAATTGGCAGCTGGGATGGAACATTGCTCATCCCATGCACATTATCAAATGAGATCTAATTAGTTGCCTTTGAGATTTACAGCAAGTCATCTGCTTGCTATGCACGCCTAGCATTATTTTTCCTGTTTCAACAGCAAGCATGGTAATTATTGTTATCAAATGATAATTAAAATATCTGGAGCTACAAATTCGTGTGGCTAGTACAGGAATGGGTTGTAACAATCCATAGCTCAGAGAGCATAAATATGCCTTCAGTGTTATATAAACACATCACTGACATGCTGTCTGTATGAAATTAAAATAACCAATTATAGTAATAGCATTTAGGCAGAATAAAGATTTATATCAACAGTATTACAAATAAGCAATCGATTTTCCTCTGAATATATTCAGTGCTTACTCTGGATTGATCACGCAGGGCCTTTAGACATGTTACAGCACAGCATTATAGTTCAAAGATTTATCAGAATGATGTATGTGACAGCCAGAGACATTAATCCCTACCTTTACTTTGGCTTAGCAGCCTTACTCCTCACTGTCTGACACTCTCCATTCCCTGACCTCTCCACTATCCTGGTTCTGGTATTCGTTTCAGCCCACACTTGCTTCTGCTTTCTAAACCAGCAGAAAATTTTTTTGTGTATTGATTTAGCTTTTCACTGGTTTACCACACTGAAACAGTTCAATACAGGGACAAACGTGTGCCTGAATGGAGGTAAAAGATGAGGTAGGACCAGGCAGCTGTAGTGTGGAACAGAAGCAGAAACCAGTTGGATTGTCTTAGCCTTCTTTCAAGTGAGACTCTCTTTAGTAAGAAAAATTCTGGAGTAAAAGAACTTCAGTTTCAGACATGACCTCTTCTGACAAAGATTACAAAATCTATTCAATTACTTTACCAGAAAGAGAGACAAGCCTAATAGCTTGACATCTATAAACAGAACTCTGATGTGATCCTAAGCAATAGCAGTATTCACCAGTGCATTCAATATAGTCACATACACTAGTCTGTGATTAATAGTTCTTAATCTCCTTTCAAAAGTCCCCGTAGTATACGCCTATTAATAGTGGGCAGTGAAGTAGCAGTTTCATTACTTTAGCCTCACTGCTGAGTAGTAGATAACTTCCTACATGAAGTGGAGCTCAGGGACTAGACAAAAAGAGGACGCTCAACTGCAGAAGGCAACTGGCAACAATGAAGGAAGTGAGGGAAAAAACAGATCAAAATTACAAATTTAGAGTGTCCCAGAAAGGGATTTGCTAGGTATCTACTTGTGAAGCACCCAAAAGGTTTTACAGCTGGAAAAAAATGAGATCTCTAAAACATAACACAGTTTCAAGCTGCTTTATTGAAACGTGTTCAATAATTACGTGGAATACTTCAAATTATGAAAGTTTCAGAATGTCATTAGTATTTAGGAGCCTATTATCAAGTGCTGCTGAGGTATCACAACAGTTGTTCGCTGCCTGTATGCTGATGTGCTTAAATACTTTTTTAAGTTGTTCCCCAAATTGGGAAATTAAATTTTGAAAATGCAATGAAGTTCCTGTGCTACTGGAATACTTTGTAATACTTGTAATATGACCATCCTTGGAGATACTCAAAAGCCAGCTCTAGGTGACCCTGCTTTAGCAGGGGGGTTGGACCAGATGACCTCCAGAGGTCCCTTCCAACCCCAACTATTCTGTGATTCTGGACCCAAAAACACCACAACAACACCCGAAATTTCAGGTATGAAAAGGGAGCGAAACAAAACTATTTTTACACAAAGATTCAGAATTGAGACCCTAACTCTGCTATTAATGGACGTGGATTATTTAATGCACAAGTTTAGTTCCACTGAAACAAGCCAATGCATAATCTGTTCCAAAATTAAAGCCATTGACTGGAGCTGTTTCACAAACATGAGGAGATACTGTAAGGTGCCTCTCTTTGTAAAAGCAATTTTCCTGGCTCATGTTAGTTCTGCTTCATGATCAGCAGATCTAAATATTCCTGATGTATTGAAACAAACTATTGACTCCATTAAGAAAAAAATATCATATCTGGGTAACTGTAATTTGATCATCACCACAGAGTCATATGTTTTATACCTTATATTAAAGAAGGAAGACACACTTTCATTTAAGGAACTAAAATTTAAGCTACTATGTTTTACTACAGAACTTTTATCTCACAGTGTCTTCATACCTATAGTAAAAAGCAGTGTTACCAAAATCATTATGAACATCATGCCTACACAGATATGCATACAGAAAAGTAAGAATGTATTGATACAAACCTGCAGCTTTTCATCCACATCATCATCGCTTTCATCCAGATCTTCATGCAGTAACCGCCATTCATATTCTACATGAACATGAGAATTAAATCTTCCGGACAATGCTTGAGTAAGCTAAGGAAAAAAAGACCACTGTTGACACCTATGTTATGTGCAGTACTGATTTTAAAACATCATCTTTAAAAACAAACAAAAATCACATATAGAAGGAAACTTGGTTTCTAAGTACAAACATTACTTTCATTTTTAAAACACATTTCAGTAATCCGGAAAGCTACTGCACTGGGGTAAGATTAAAGAATTAAGCTCTGTGACCAAACAACACAAACAAATCAAAGCAACTAGGCTTTTCATTAACCACTGCAGGTCCACTCTCCATTGCAGGTCCATTCTCCATTTTCTGACAATAAACACCACATCCTATTTGCTTTGATTCAGAAATTGCAAGTCAAAGAAAGTAACTGCAATGACAATTTTTTTGAGTCTTGACTCGCTTACTTAGAAGCCTTGACCCCACTAATCCATTTTTGTTGCTTACTAAAAGTAGTGATGGTAGCCAATGTCTCTCCATCAAATCACAGAACAGTTTGGGTTGGAACAAACCTTTAAAGACCATCTAGTCCACCCTGCCCCACCATAGGCAGGGACATCTTTCACTAGATCAGGTTGCCCGAAGTCTCACCCAACCTGACACTGAGCACTTCCAATGATGGGGCATTCACAGCTTCTCTGGGCAACAAGAGAAGGGCCTTCATCCATGGCTATCACCCATAAAAAGTACTTCAGTGATTACACTTTGACGGGATGTCACACACTTTTGGATCTGAGACTAAGAGCTCAAACAGAATCATCCCCTGGCCCCAAGAAGCTGAGCATTTCCAAAGCATCTAGAAAGAAATATAATTTTCTTCTTAAAAGCATATAACTTGATATCAGCATGTAACTATTTCTAAAGTATACAACTATTCCATCTGGAATATATTCGTTGAATATTCAACTGTAAACTGTTACATATTCAAACATGATGGGAAGGAGTTTGAAAGGGCCAGTTGAATCTGGCAAATCAACAAATGGTTACAAGACTGGTGTCACAGCCAGGGGTTTGGTTATTTAGACCATGGGAATCGCTTTGAGAAACCTGGTCTAGTGGGGGCTGATGGGGTCCATCTGTCAGAGAAGGGGAAGAGCACCTTTGGTCATAGGCTTGCCGAGCTGGTGAAGCGGGCTTTAAACTAAAATTGCCAGGGGAGGGGAACCTCAGTCCATTCCATTCCTACCAGTCTGATGTCCTTGCTAGCAATAGATGCCCAGAGCCTGGAGGAGGATCACAGGTCAGCATGAGAGCACATGAAGGGCAGCACAAACGAACTTCACGCACTCCAGCCAGTAAGTCGGTTCCATCAGGTGCTCAACTTAAATGTCTGTGCAAACGCACACAGCATGGGGAATAAAGGAGAGGATAGAGATGTGCACGCACCTGCAGGCCTATGACCTTACTGGCATCACAGAGACATAGTGTGATGGCTCCGATGAGTGGAGTGTTGGAATGTAAGGATACAGGCTCTTTAGGCAGGACAGGCAGGGGAGACACGGAGGGGGTGTCGCCCTCTGTCAATGCCCGGCTGGAGTGCGTGGAGCACCACCTGGGGATGGATGAGGAGCCGACAAAGAGCTTATGAGTCAGGACTAAAGGCAGGGCAGGGACAGGTGACATGATAGTGGGGGTGTGCTAGAGGCCACCCGACCAGGAAGACAGAACAGACAAGGCCCTCTATAGACAGACAGGAGCAGCCTCATGCTCACCAGCCCTGGTCCTCATTGGGGAATTCAACCACCCTGATATCTGTTGTAGGGACAACACAGCAGGGCATAAGCAATCTAGGAGGCTCCTGGACTGCACTGATGGTAACTTCCTTCTCCTAGTGACACGTAGCCTGGGAGAAATACAGAGAAATCATTTGAGCAGCCAGGGATCAGCTTAGGAAAGCTAAAGCCCTGATAGAATGACATCTGGCCAGGGATGTCAAAGGCAACAAAAAAAAGCTTCTATAGGTATGTCAGTGATAAAAGGAAGACTAGGGAAAATGTGGGCCCTCTCTGGAAGGAAATGGGAGACCTGGTTACCTGGGAGTACACGGAGTAGGCTGAGGTACTCAATGACTTTTTTGCCTCAGTCTTCACCGGCAAGCGCTCCAGCCAGACCACGCAAGTCACAAAAGGCAAAGGCAGGGACTGGGAGAATGAAGAACCACCCACTGTAGGATATGATCAGGTTCAAGACCATATAAGGAATATGAAGGTGTACAAGTCCATGGGACCTGATGAGATGAAGCCACGGGTTCTGGTGGATGAATTTGCTAAGCCACTATCCATCATATTTGAGATGCTGTGGCAGTCTGGTGAAGTTGCCACTGACTGGAAAAGGGGAAACATAACCCTCACTTTTAAAAAGTGAAAAAAGGAAGACCTGGGGAACTACAGGCCAGTCAATATCACCCCTGTGCCCAGCAAAATAATGGAGCAGATCCTCCTGGAAAGTATTCTAAGGCACATGGAATATAAAGGAGGCAACTGGTGACAGCCACCATGGCTTCACTAAAGGCAAATCATGCCTGACAAATTTGATGGCCTTCTACGACAGGGTTCACTTGTGTAAGGGAAGAACAACTGATGTCACCAACCTCGACTTCAGCAAAGAATTTGACACTGTCTCGCACAACATCCTTGTCTCTAAATTGGAAAGACACAGATCTGACAGATGGACCACTCGGTGGGTAAGGAATTGGCTGGATGGCTGCATTCAAAGAGTGGCAGTCAATGACTCAATGTCCAAGTGGAGACCAATAACAAGTGGTGTTCTTCAGGGGTCGGTATTGGGCTCGGCACTGTTTAACATTTCCGTCAGCGACATGGACAGTGCGATTGAGTGCACCCTCAGCAAATTTGCAGATGACACCAAGCTGTGTGGTGCGTTCGACACACTGGAGGGAAGGGATGCCATCCAGAGGGACCCAGACAGGCTTGAGAGGTGGGCCCATGTGAACCTCATGAAGTTCAACAAGGTCAAGTGCAAGGTCCTGCACACGGGTCGGGACAATCCCAAGCACAAATACAGGCTGGGAAGAGAATGGATTGACAGCAGCCCTGAGGAGAAGGACTTGGGGGTGATGGCTGATGAGAAACTAAACGTGACCCAGCAATGTGTGCTGGCAGCCCAGACGGCCAACCGTATCCTGGGCTGCATCAAAAGCAGTGTGGCCAGCAGGTCAAGCGAGGTGATTCTGCCCCTCTACTCTGCTCTGGTAAGAGCCCACCTGGAGTATTGCATCCAGCTCTGGAGCCCTCAGCACAGGACAGACATGGACCTGTTAGGAGCATGTCCAGAGGAGGCCACAAAAATGGTCAGAGGGATGGAACACCTCTCCTACAAGGACAGGCTAAGAGAGTTGGGGTTGTTCAGCCTGGAGAAGAGAAGGCTCCAGGCACACCTTACTGCAGCCTTTAGGTAGTTAAAAGGGGTTTATAAGAAAGCTGGAGAGGGACTTTTTACAAGGGCATGGAGTAACGGCTTTAAACTAAAAGAGGGTAGATTTAGACTGGGTGTTAAGGAAGAAATTCTTCACTATGAGGGTTGTGAGGCACTGGAACAGGTCGCCCAGAGAAGCTGCGGCTGCCCCCTCCCTGGCAGTGTTCAAGGCCAGGTTGGACGGGTCTCTGAGCAACCTGGTCTAGTGGAAGGTGCCCCTGCCCATGGCAGGGAGTTGGAACTATGTGATCTTTAAGGTCTCTTCCAACACAAACAATTCCGTGATTCTATGATTCTGCTTATAAATGCACAAACACACAGAAAGATGCAACACTTACCAGTTCTTCACAGTGAGTGTGTTTTAAGCGTTTAGCTATATCAAGTGGCGTCTCTCCCGATTCATTAGCTATATTACAGCAAGAAAAGAAAGTTATGATGCTAGGCGTCACTATTAACATGTCCATTAGCAAAGATAAAGACAAACCTGCAGGTACACAGTGAAGCACCAGACCACCACCCTATAAAGTTCGTCTCTTTCCTTCATACGTAGGTCCACTTCATACCAACCCTCTGAACACGACAAGCAGTAGCAACTCAGCATGCCATATATATGGAATGATAACCATGAAATGGCAGTATACAACTTAGCAACAAGATATCAGTTGAAAATCTTGGTACTTACCGATCTAAATTTATTTAGAAAACAAGTGTAACGCACAAGTCAATTTTAATCTTGAAATACTGTGAATACTGGTTTTTTTATAATAAAGATCATACTCATAGAATTATGATAAACAATTGAGGAGAAAATGCACTTATTCCACCTTCACTGTTTCTCATCTAAAGCAGTGACAAATATGACATTGAAGTACACGTTACCCTTTTACCTATTTCAATAGAAGCTTTCCCTCTCAGCAGCAGTTTGAGGCACTCAATGTTGTCCGTCAGACAGCAGTAATGCAGGGCTGTGCTACCTTTACATGTTTGCTTATCTAGATTGCCACTATTGGAATACAAGAAAGAAGAAAGCTGATTAAACTCGGTGTACTACCCTGTGTTAATAAACTCTATCTTTACAAGTTTTTCAAAGAATAAAATTACATTTGCAAATACTAGAATTAGGTTTAGTATTTGTATTTGTTTAGTATTTCATTTGACATAAAGGCAGTATCAATAACATTGTAATAGCTTTCCATACACTTACCTGTTCTGCACTAAAAAGTCAACTATATGAAGGGATGTTCGATCAACTGACCTAACAGCAAGGTGAAGTGCTGTTTCATCTTGCTCCTAAGATAAAAATAAAAGAACACATTTGTTTCTTCTGATCTACAGAGAAGCAGAAATTTTAGACATAAATTAGATCAATTAAAACATTTAATTTCAAAATATTCAGATATGCTACCATTAAAATATCTCTTGTGAAGACTTATTGCTTCACTTTTGCTCATTTAAAGTAAACAAATGTCTTGAAAACAAACAGATTATTGAACAATTTAGTGTTTAAGTTTTAAACACATTTAAAATATGATAGTATATGGAAAAAATTTAGATTAAACTATTTAATATCTTCTTTTGTTATTGTTAAATTACATATCAAAAGGACAAGCATTCAGAACAGTGTTTCAAATCTTTTTTTCAACTAAGAACAAATGGTCCTTTTTAATTAATGAAAGCATATTGCACTTATAAAAATCTGTCTAATAAAATTTACAACACTTACATGGCCATTGGCCAGTGGAATTTTTTCTGTGAGATCCACACCGTCAGCATATACTTGGACTAATCCAAGAATGTCTCTTGATTTGACTGCTTCACAAAGAGCATGTAATTTAGCTGCATTGTCAGCATGCTTTTTCCTTGCATATCTTCTCTCAATGTACTTGGCAGTAATATAATCTTTTCTTGCATTCCTGAAATTGAATATAATTTACTTTTGTAACTTTTAGCAAAAGATACACATTAGAATTTCCATAAATACATACAAGTCACTTGAAACAAAATCTGGGAAAGACTATTTCTCATTCATTATGATAATTTTTCTTTTTAAATATGCACGTAAGACATGCAGTCTCATATTTCCAGTATGAAATGTAGCTACAGAAGATGAATCAAATACCCAATATGATGAATTTTCCCCTCTGAACCCTGGTGTGGGGTTGGGATCAAGATTACCCAGCTCTAGGTACAGAAGATAGATATATAAAAGCTTCATAATGCTGGTTTGCTAACAACAGCCCGGCAGGTTTATGTTTGCCTGACTTGTACTCCTACATACACTGGAAAGGGATGGAAGGATACAAAAATCTGCCTTCTACCTCTGCAGAGATTATCCAGGCCTTGGTATTCACAGCAGTGAGTATGTTCTGTAAAGCAACTATTCCCACAACCGTAACAAGGGAGGATGTAGTGGGGTTTTTAGTTTTGCCTCTAAACTGAGGTGAAAACATAGTACACTTGAATCAGCATGTGAGTTATCACTTTTGCTGTTGATACCCAACTAACAAATCACTACACCTCTTCCCATCACAGCACGACAGCAAGCACGCCTCCCAAAGGCATAACTCCTTACCAGCTACGGGGATGTATACAACATGCACAGAAGACATTCAGCAAAGCCATACTTCATCATCTAGTTACTATATAATGGGCAAACCCAAAAACAATGCAAATAATAATAAACTGAATCAATGGATAGCCTTTGTTCCTAAAGCATATGACAGTATTCCTTCATAGTTTTTAAAAAGTGTTTGTCTTCAGGTTCTCATTTCACTAAAACCCCAAATTTGATATGTAGATATATAAAACTAAATGTTTTTTTATAAGTCTTCTTACGCTATTGATTTAGCATTCAGTAAATTTATTAGTAATTTTAATTATTAATATTCTGTATTGTTATTGGTAGTAGCAGTAAAAAAATCATTTAACCTGCATGGTTTAACATTGATTCTGTCAGAATGGTGAAAGACCAGATAATGTAAAATCAGCTTCATCCTAAGCCAATTTTTCTGGGTTTGTTTCTGCATCATTTACTAGCTCTTTTACAATGGAGTAGTATCCAGCCAAGTAGGCAGCTGTCCTTGCTGTCTCTCTGCCATTACAGTTCAGCGTTTTCGAGGAATTCAATTAAATGTTCTGTCTTTATTCCACATAGTTACGGACTTAAGCCCTAGGTGTAGTTTCTAAACACTAGGTGTTTAGTATCTTTCAGCTAAAATGTGTACCTTATTCCAATTTCTATTTTGTGTTTCAATAGCACAAAATTCATAGCTTTGGTTTTAATCCCTATGTATATTTTTCTTTGAAGTTCACAACAAGTCATGTTTAATTTGTTTCTGTTTGACAAATCATGATTCAGAGAGTTGGTACAATAATCTTCACTATTAGGGAAGGTACATCAGATAAAGTTCAATAAAACAAACATGCAAAGCATCAGAAAAAAGGTTTACTCCTTAGCTATAAGGCTATATATAAGACATTATACATCTTCCATGGCCTGCTGGTGCAAACCATAATGACACAACCCATTAGCAATATTAAATTAAATATCTGCCTTTTTCAGAAGAGGTGGCTCTTTACTTACATATCACTGCTTGGATTAGGTTTGACCGTCTCATCAGCTGGCAGACAGAATTCCATAATCTCATTAAACCCAGCATTCCCAATATTCTTTGCAAGCTGTTAACAAAAATATAATCCACAGCTCACTTCATAAACATGCTCAGTTACCGGCCACGCACATACTAGTGGGAGGACAGGGGAAAATAGGAGCTGGGACTTCTTGTTTCCGATTCCTAGTTTTGCTACCATGTCAGTGATCATGAAGAGACTAGGTACCTTTCTGGTACACTAAGAAGTAACTGCAGAATAATCCATCAAGACACCAGTTCATACAACAAATGCAAAATACTTTGTGCTGGGTAAGGATACACATATGAACTGTCACAGAGCAGCTGATATGTGGTAACATGTTTGTGTAGCGAAGCTGAATACATTTTCTTCCTTTGAGGATTAAAGTTCTCTTCTAAAATAATGCTAAATAATTAATAGGATAAGTATTTGTGAACTCCTTCAATTTTTCATCTGAGGCACATTTATACGTCAAACAGCTGGCTCTTTCAAAAAGCAACCAAGGGTATAAAGACTTGGAAACACAAAACTATGAAGTCTCTACTACTTTGAATTCTAAGATCAGGCAAAGTTTACAGTAAGACACTATGTTCCAGGAGGTTCCATTAGAGTTGAACGATTAAGCTTTCTTAAATTATGTTTATCCAGAGGGAACTTTCAAGACTGGAACAACATATCATTAAAGTGACAAAAATATACTTGTGTTGGAAGTATTTTATAGTGCTATTTTTAAGTTAATAAAAGCAATTTGATTACCAGAAGTTCAGATGTTCCCAGCACATCTAATGTAAGTGATTGCATTCTGGAATAGTGAACACCAAGTTCTCTATGGATTCCTGAGCATTCAATGCAAGTTAGAATTCCCAAATTTGTTGAAAGCCAGGTAGGATCTGAAACAGACAGCACCCACAGAAGTAAAATTTATTCAGGCAATTATTTCATTCTAGACAATGTAGTATACAGAAATGAAATCCTGTAAAAGAAGATTCCTGTACATGAATTATCAGTTTTTTAAATTTACGTCTTTACATTTACTCTAATGGGAAACACAAACCAGGATTTTTTTAAAGGTGAAAGAAGAGAAGATGCAATTTATTTTTTTTTTCCTGTTGTAAAGGACATCGCCCTCCAAGGGAGTTGCTCAAACCACCCAGTTTGTCATTCTCCACACAGCTTTCAGGAACTGCATTTTTCCACCACCAACATTATGGTGTCACATTCTCAATTACAGGTATAGGTGCAGTTCAACTCAAATAACAATGCCTACAGGCGCTTTTTTTTGTATTTCAAGTATAGACATTAGACTAAGTGAAGCAGCAGCAATTCTGAAGTATACATACAGCACCACACTGCAACGGAGTCTCACTCAACTATTTCAAAGATACTAAGGCTCATCCCTCTCCTTTGTTATCCTTGCTTGTCTTTTCTCCTGGTATTTTGCATTCTTGGTATAAAATTCCCTCCTCTTTCAGACAAACAATTAATTTCTGAAGATTCAGCCAGCTCAGAAAATCATTTATTTGATGAAGGTTTGGTTGTAGCTATTTAAAATCTCCTTAAAAGACAGCAGGATTGACTCTTCCCATAGTTTTTATACAGTATCTATTGCTGGAAGTTACTATTGATTTATAAAGTGCATACACAGCTTCAGATCTGCTGTTTTCAGCTACAGTTTCAGACCAAATAAGCCTTAAGTCCTGCAGTGCCTCTGTAACATAAAACAATACAGGAAACAGCAGGATTTAAAAAAATAATTTGAAGAGGATTAAAGTAGAAAATCATCGATTGACAAAATCAACACTGCAAACCATAGTCAGCAGGTGTATTCTTTTCCAAGTGAGCACAGTTTTAGACACATTCTCTGGCTCACTCAAAGAAAAACAAAAAGAAAAAGAAGAAAGAGGCGTATTAGGAAAACGCTTGAAGTGTATTACTGCTGTCCAGCTTTACCTAGATTTTACAGTAGATTAAAATACGGGCTAATATAAAATACGTTCAATTTATTTGTATAAGCAAAAGTTAAAATTAGCAAAATACATGGGAGAAAAATAAGCCTCTTACTAACTTTTCTCCCAATTGACAATATGCATATAGCAAATCAACTTACCAAAGTAGTGCAATTAAATTGTTAGCATATTCTACTATGTGTATAATCTTTCTGAGATAAGGAGTAAAAGTGAAAGCATAAAACATCAGGTTAAATACTCTCATGAGACACGGAATTTTTACCAATTCGAAATACGCTTAATTGAGTCACCTTGTGCTCCACAGTCACAACACACATCATTTCCAGTCATCCTCTGGACTTCAGATATAATTTCTTTTGTCAGTTCCTGGACAATATTATTTTCTCCTGTGTTATCATCTCCTTTGAATGCATTATTTAAAGCTTCCTCTTTGCTGTTTTGTAGCACAGATGTCCATCTAAAATAGCAGTAATATTTTGCTATTAAATGTTTTGGTACTTCTAAAGTTCAAGGTAACATCTCAGCAGAACACCAGTATCAGAAATAAAATCAGCAAAGTAACTCACATTTGACATTCCTGTTCATCCTCTGCTTGAAAGTGGTACGTCCTGTCATCTGCACAATAAATAATTCACATACTGATTAAAAAACTGGTTTTGCAGAAATCTCTCAGAAAAATCTAAAATTAATTGATGTATGACTCCTGAGGTCTCTATTCTCTTCACTGGACTGCTGACAGGCAAAAAGTCTATCTAGAAAGTTTTACTCATAGTACCTGTAGTTCATTTACATTTATACCTATTTTTACACAAGGTGGCTTGTTGCTTTTTAAACAAAAACTGTTTTCTTCAGTGCTGTGCTTCTACCACATAAGCAGCAGCAAAGCACAGTAATTTTTCCATGTTCTATATACAACCTCAGTAATCACAGGTCTAAAGTTCTGCTGGGGGTGGTGGTGTGTGTGACTAAAATATAGTGTCCATATTTGAGTTTATCTGTATATGTAACAAAGATTTAAAGTTTCCAAATGAGCTCTTCAAACCACAGTAATCAAAAATGACACAAAGTCCAAACTACAATCAGGATAAGCGCCAAGCTGTTTCAATTAAATCAAGCTAAAAAACTTCAATTTACTACTACATTCACAATTCAAAGCTTTGTTATCATAGTGTATTATTAAAGAAAAAAGCATCATACATTTTACGTCTATGAAACAAATGAGATATGATACAGTTTGGTGACTGAGTTGGAGTTAAAATCAGTATAGTTGATGAAAAGAACAGAGCTACTGGCAAAAGGATATTCTAGGCTGAAAATCCTAAAGTTTGAAAAACATTCAGGCAAAAAGGAATTAAAAGATAGTTTCAAACATAGAAAATGTTAATGAGAGTCAGGATACATGAAAGAACAAAAAGAACACTGCCAGATAAAGAATAAGAGAATTTATCTTGCCATGATACAGCATTTCGCAGTTTTTAAAACAGGGAATGTTTTTAAACTCTATAGCAAAACAAAGTGAAAAAGTGATCCGGAGAAGTCTAAGAGGTCGGTTATGCCTTCTCATATGTATGATGAGACAAATGATACTGTTGTGATAAGCTGATACTGGGCAAAACGTCTAACATGGCAATCAACAAAGAAAGAAAGTGCAAAAGTAAACAGGGAAGACCACTTACATGTGGAGCAATGGAAAAGCTGTATATTGCATGCAGGAGTATTAGTCTATTAATGTAAGTAGCATATCTTACATTTACAAATAGAAAAGAACTTTACGCTCTGACAAAGGAACAAATGAGGAATAGATTTATATCCTTCTCCACAAATAATCTGAGATATGTACTTTAGTGATGTGTTTTTACTGAGTCTTAGATATAATACTAAAATGTCCTGCTGAGAAAACAATAGAAACATTCTACTGTAAAATTTCGTATCATCCCATGCAGTTCCCAAATTACTCAGTTTTGTGGTTTTAATATGTAGACTCTTTATCAGATCTTGATATCTACTATAAGATTACAAAACTAAAAAAGTTTTCTGTATTTTCTACACAGTTATGTAGCAACCACTATGCTTAAACTTTAATTAGTTTTGCCATGTTTTAAAAGCTTTTTCTGATCTTGTATAAAAGTTGTAACTTTCCAAGATGATCAGCTATGACATTTTCAATATAGAGTCATGTCACAGCAAAAATACTGTTCCTCTATTGTAAGGTAGCACAAAATTATATGGAATAAAGAAATAAAGATAGCTTTAAAAACAAGTGGTTTTCCATAGTTGCATTACGCTACATTAAGTGAAATGGTAAATTGTCATAGGGAGGGCATTTGATAAAGGGAAGCATTCTACAATTGCAAAAATGTTTAAGTGGATTATTGACACATCTACAGAAATAACGCAAACCCCTTTGATATTAGCTGCAAGTAAAAAGACCTAAACAACAAACCTACGTGATATGAGGTCAAAACATTTTTTCTCCTCTGGGTTTGTTTTCACTTGGCAGGTTAACAGATTGAGCTTTGCTGGAGGTCGGTTAGCCTATTTGAAGATAAAGCATACACATTTTAGTAAATTGATACTAACTGAGCCCTGCAGTCCAAAAACATAAGATAGCATCCCACTGGTCAAAAAGACTTGACAAATGGCTGTTTCTTTCATTTTTAAGGTACCCAAGTTTTGATTTATGTTTTCTTATGCATCATGGTTTGTAAACTGTATTTTCTTATATTTGTCCATTTTGTTCACTAATAACTGGACAGACACTAGAACTCTGAAAGCGGAGAGCAGTAAAAGCACTTCAATTATCACTGTTCTGATCATCTTACCAGTAACGCATATCTGAAGGAACTGGGTATGGCAAACGGACAGATTAATTTTACAGAATTTTAATCCTCTAACATTTGGAAATTAATTTAAAAAAAAATTAGTTGTCTAGGTTTTCAATAATCAAAAATTTGACTCCTGTTAATGTTAATTTGACTCCTGTTAATGTCTCTAAAGAGAACCTAAAGAACCAGTTCAGAACAAACACTCGGTTTTTAAATCACTAAAGGGACACACTGAAGGAAAATAAGAAGTTTGCACAGAGAAGTCTTGCAACAAATACATGCGAAACAAAAACTGAGATAGTTGATTACCTGAAAATGTATGAAACAAAATATATTCTATAATGATATATGTTTTCTAGTCAAGTCCCTCTCAGCTATTCCAGTGGCAATGTTTTTTTAGTAAAAGCAAAATACACAAGCAAACTTCATTTCAAGTAAGTCTCATAAAGGCTACAAAGACTTTTCAAACAGCATCTCTACACTGATCTCTTCTTTCCCTTAACCCGCCTGCCCTACAGACCTGGGGTAGGACCTAGCAAGACGTTGTTTGCAACCTTGACTTGAGGAACAGCTTGCACATCCTACAATGGGTAAGCAGTTTCACTCTTCCTTTAGAATAATTAAATTAGAATGCAGTTTTAACTAGAGATGCTCTGCTTTAGACAATAATATCTGAAAAATAATAATTTGTTTAAATCATTAGGAAAGTACTATTATAAAGACAGCAATATACATAAACATATTACTGCACTTATTGTTGCATTCTAACAATTTTAACCTATCAAGTTGCTAAAACAAGATTTAATCATCTAAACAAGAACTATTATCAAATGAAGCTGAACTACCACATAACATAATTAATTTGCAATAAATCATTAAGAAACATAGATCTGCCCAATCTCTTCTAAATTTACTCTTGAAAACATTTCATTCAAAAAAGAAGGGAGAGCAAGTCTGAAGAGCACAGATTTCCTTCAAACAACCTGATAAAATGACGCAGCTGGCCAAAAAAGAAGAACATCGCTGTGTCTGAAGACCAGCAAAAAAACAAAACCATGGAGAAACATAAGAAGGGAACAATTCTGGGCTTTTTTTCCTGTTTAAAAAATAATAATAAAAAAAATAACCATGGTGCCCTTGAAAAACAGCAAGCGCATGCTTTGCCCAACATAGGCAGCAGACATAACAAAGTCATGCATGCTTTGAAACAACAAACCTGCAGGTCACTTGCTGGGCAATGTAAAACAAATTGTACCCAAGAGAGGTTTTAGAGACAGCAAGATGACAATTAATTGACAACAACATTGTATTCTCTGCCTAGTAAATAGCTTTTCAAATTCCAGACGTTCCTTTTAGTAGTAAAAGTGCATACAGTTTTCATTATTTTAGCCTATCAACAACAAGAGTTCTTTGTAACTAGAAGCATACGGGAAAACATCTTGAAAATGCCAGCTTGGGCCCATTTACTTGGTTATATTTAAATATACTCAATATCCATAGCACTGAAGTTTCCAGTATTTACATTTTTAATGTAATTGTCCAAAAAGTGTCCAGAAGGTGCATATAATGAAAGTACAAAATAAAACAAACTAAAATCAAAATATAAGTATCTGGTAAACAAGCCACTGGGTAACTCACACATACCTTTCTCACAGGCTCTATGAGAATGTGAAAATGCAAGTAAATTCAGGTTAAGAAAGAATCCACTTGCCCTGGGACTTTGGATCTGAAACGTATTCAGGACCTAACTAGTTCTCTGTAACTTAGGAAATACGAAGTTGCAACTGGATCTAAGCGCTAAAATGCTTTGGAGAGGTCTGAAGGACCAGCACACACAGAACTCATCTCTCTGGACAGGATAACGCAGCATAAGAACTCCGTATCAGGATCTGAGAACCCAAAGGAATGGCTGCAACAACCTAAAACACATCCTGGGCTAACGTGCTGATCTTGGAATCCAAACATATGCCAAAGCTTTTAACTGAGGACCTCCTAACCTGAAGGCAGCATTATCAAGGGTTTTAAAAAGCCCTGACATCTTCGCATTTGGCTGATACCACCACATTCATGCTTCTANCCTGTGGCCAAATAACAGCCTCTCCCCACCTCGCTCTCCCCAACACATGCCTGTTACTTGGCGGACAACATGCTTCCGTCACACAGCAGGTGCTGCCTGGGGAGAACTTAGAGCCTCAAGACAAAGGGAAGCAAGGCTGTATAAATTCCTGAGCCACACAAGGCTGTGGGTTGAAGCAGACTTTTGGCAGGATTAGGAAATGCTAGAAGCAGAAAATGGTAATAAACGTGTAATTGCTATTCCACTATTTATTTGAAACCTCTGGGTTTCATTTTCCTGTTTAGGTCTCTGACTAGACAATTACATTTCAGACTACAGTGAATTTTTGGACATCCATGTTAACACACCAACACCATGAAAACATGTGCTGCCACCTCTCATGCCATACACACAGGCTTCAGCATCAACTTGTGTCGCGTCCTGGAGAAATTGTAATGCCCCAGTCACCAAAACTGACTTCTTGTATGTTCTGGCAGCAAGCAGTAAGTGCAGGAATCAAAAGGTTAGGCTTCGAAGACAATACTGCGGAGTGCCATGATACAGAGCTGATTTTTACAAAAGGCACGAGCAAACGTGTCCATTTATTTAACAGACTGGTTGCCTGATTTCATTATTTTTTTATGGACATCACAGTGATTTATTTAAGAATCAAAGGATTAAATCAGATTCTTTTGCCTTCAGATTGCCCTGCTAATCATAAGGGTAGATTAAGGTTTCCAGCAGTAAAGAAAGAACAACAACAAAAAGATTCCTTGATAACGAGTGTCTCCTATTCCTTTTTTGCAGACAACCAGCAAATTCTGTTCAAGTTCTTTAAACACAAATCAACTTTGAGGAATCTGAGGTTCCTCAAATGTAAGTTTTGCCCTTGAGACTCCTTGATCTGGAAACCACTTAGGAATTCCTATTCACATGGTTCAATCTGCTTCTATCATTTTTTCCTCCGCATATGTTAAATTGCAGTCAGGTAGATGTCAGAAAATCTCCAACTGCTAATAATTACACAGAGGAGCAGCGTCTGTTTTTCCATCAACCATTACCTTGCACGTTGCTCTATGAATGCTAATTTCTTTGAAGCTTTGAGTTGTCTAAAAGTACAGCTTCCGCACATACACCAATGCAGACGTGTATTCAGCGTTACAGCTGGGTGACTGACAGAGAGCTAACCGTATTCTCCCCACCCATAAAAGGAGAGCACTTGGCAGGCAAGTTTAAATCAGAATACAGCATCTACAACTGCCTGGAGATAGCTGTTCTAGAAACTAACTAAGAAAATAGTCCCTCATAAAGAGAGGCTACCTGACCAAAAAACAGAAATCCATGAAGAATACTTTAAAGGAAAAGCATTTACAAATTTGTATTTGATAAAGCAAACAAAACTGACAACTGAATTTCTGAGAGATGGTTCATTCTGATGAACAGCTGGCAAAAGAGAATGGCACATAATCTTTTAGAGACCAGGAGATATCAACCCTGAGAAAGCCTGGAAATCAATGTTGTTGCTTCAGAAGTCTCAGAAGACATTCAGAGCAGCCCAGAAAATTCTTAACAAACAGAAATAGCTTCTACCCTTTTCAATGTCTATGAAACAAGCATTATTATTTTTTTTTTACACAAAACTGCCATCAATATGTAAGGGGAAAGTGAGCAAATAAGTAAAAATAATTTTTAGGAGTGTATTTTAAAACAAGAAGGTACTCTTTTAATCTTGTAATATAAAAAGAACAGGACCAAACCTGTGAAATGCACATATCTAAAACTCACATTTGAGTATCTACCGTAGCAACTGATTTCTAGCTACAGCTCCACTGATTTCAGTGGGAACTTACTGCTTCTAAAAATGTTAGACCATCTGGTAGATGGCTTATAAAAAGAGAAGTGCGGTATCTTGATAGACTCAGTAAATGTACTTGCATGTGAAAGTTTTAAAATTCAGCTCCACCAGTGGATTTTGTAGCCTCTGCCAGCTCTGAGCTGCCGTAGCTACACTCCTACTGCTACCACTACAGCATGTCCAATGCCGAGCACATTTACAGCACACAGACACCAGCATGGAAACACTAACAGACTTTTCTCAAAGATGCACTCACACGTGCTCAAATAAGAACAGAGATCAACTGGTGGACAATACCAAAGCCATAGTAACAACTGGTTTTGCACTCCTCCTTAACTCCTGGTTGTCAGTTCAGAAGGCAACAGCTTATGGTTAGATGCACAAATGAGAGATTGATTCATTTTTCCTGCCAGGGTCAACTTGTAGTCATAGCAACAGGCATAACAGGATGCAGAACAGAAAGGTTCATAACAGGATCAAGAAACAGGACTGTTTATTAGACCAAGAATGGGAAATACTGTCACTGAGCTGATTTTTGCCTTCAGAAACTTTCTTACAAGTTTTAACAAAATCAATCTAAAAAGAGAAAAGTTATGGGAAAGCAAAACCAGCAGAGCTCAAAGCCAAGTGTAAAAGGTCAAAAATATGAAAGTACAAAGTTTTAAGACTTGAAGTATAAATATGACAATTTGTTAATGTCTTTCAAATATTGGTAGCAAAGAAAGAGGGACTTCTAACTGTCTATCTCTTGTCATTCTGGTAGAAGTTGCCTTCAGATTTGATTCGCCCCAACAGCTACTCCCCAGGAAAGCTACCTTCATAACAGATTACCATATAGCAGCAAACTGGGGGGAGAGAAGAGATTCAGCGTTCTCTCAGTTTGTCTTGTAAATATAAGACTTGTTTAACCCATATCTAAAAGATGGCTTAATGCCCAACCATATCTTTCCAAAAAAACAAAGTTAGAATTTGTATTTTTAGATAGTCTGGTAAAATATGAACTGTTTACATGAACTAAATGAGTCATTAAAAAAGCCATTTTTTTCCATTAACAGTCATGAGCATTACAACGGTTGTATTTTTAGATACTATGTACGTCTTGACATGAAAGACTGCCTTAAAAAAAAAAATCTATCCATCATATTCAAAATGCTGCATCAGGAATCTAGCTAATTCCAAATTATAAATATAGACCAGCATATCTTGCCTTTTTGTATTAGCAACCATGTACATAAAATACTGTAAACAAATACTTACTGTACCATGGGAAATTGTAAGAAAACCGTTTTTAACTGAGCATTTCCTTTTCTGCCACACTTTTCTGATTCTGGTTTAAAGGGGGGGAAAAAAAACAGTGACTCAGTTTTTAATACATTTAGTATTACATTGCTTCAGCTCTTAGGACCTACTATTTTTTTTCAGTAGCATCCAGTAGTACTTACCCATCACTTTTCTTGTACAGACTACCATTTCGTTCAGTGCCATGTTCCTTGTTTCCCTGAGGCTGATGTAAACTGTAAGCTGTACTCTGACGAATCTGAGAATCCTGAAATACACAGAAGAGCAATCTGTAATGCATTCCATGCTTTTAACCAAAATATCCCTCCATTAATGAATTTCAGAGCCCTTCTTTCCTGCTCTAATCTTACAGGCCAAACAAAGCACATTTTTCCTCCTCAATAAGAGAGAACAAGATCCATTTCTTTTTTTCAGAGGGTGTAAAAAACATTCGAGGTGCCAATATCAGCATCTGCCAAAATCCTCTTACTTGCTTTTATTTAACTTTAGTATTGGCCTTAATATACGGGGGTTTTAACCCAAAGATTAACGGAGCAGCAGGCTTTCCAAGTCATGCAAACACTGCAGTGTACAAACAGAAAAGATTATTACCACCAGCAATTCCTAGTGCACTCTTCCATTGTATAAAAAATTACATACATAAATTTGAAGAAGTGGGTTTCCTTGCAGAAACTGAATCAAGTTATTCTATGAAAAGCAGAAGAGACTTCCTGGAAACATAGTTTAGAAGGTGTACAGGAAAACTGAAAAGTTATTTCCATAAGAAGAATAATTTAAACCAAAATATCTTGAACAAAGTAGAATTCTGGGACAGGAAGTGACAAAGATTAACTAAACCCTTCTCACTGCTCTCAGAACTACCCCGACACAGGACCCACTGCTGCAAGAGTCCAACTTCTTAAAAAATAACAACCTGATAATGCAAAATCTGACATATCCAGCTGTATTAGCAGCAGCAACATGATGGGATGGACTTTTCAATGCATACAGTAAGAACGACTAATAATATTTATTGTTTTCTTTTCTGTAATCTTTGCTCTATGGAGATAATAACACCTCTGTTATATATAGCAGATAATACAAGTACAGTGAAGAAAAAAAAACCACAAAGAAAGCAGCTCATTTAAATGACTCTCTGAGCTATTCTAAGCAAAAACTTCAGAGCTATTAAGAAATAAACTTACTAATTTGATAAAAAAACAATCTCTTTTTTCAAAAAATGAGACAGTCTGTTTCAGATATACTGGGAATACAATCACAAGATAAATCATTTTGGGTTTTCAGAGTGTATGCATGATCAAATAAAATATACAGTGACCTAAAAAGTATGAATTAAGAAGAGTTTCTCTCTAATTACAATTAACTTCATATACTTCATTAACCTAAGTATAAGACATCTCTGGGTATAACCAGGGGAAAAAGACCAACTAAAAATCAAGAACACACCTGGACTGTGCTTTACCCCAGAGAATGCCATCTCAGATGGAATGCTGCTCCTTTACAAGTTGCAACAGCATGTTCTGCTACCAAAGCTACTAATGCAGCCAAAGCTGTTCGTGTTTCTCCTCAACAGTAGTGGCAACATATGACACACCTCCAGGCTGCAGGTTTTCAGGCTCATCCTGAATACAGTGCTGGAGCTCAGTGGTCATGAGAACTATGAGCAGAGCTCAAAGCAGGCTGCAGCACTCCTTGGTGCTCCAAAGCAATCTGTGCCCACATCCTTGTCTCTCAGCTAGTGACCTAGGAAGCTGTATCAGGCAGCCACAGCATTCATCTGAGGCTTTTAAAGGGACTACAAAACCACCACTTCAATGTCTGTGCCTGACAAATCATCCCTTCAGATTTAAACCAGTCTGTTTATCATTCCTCTCCAGCCTGTTTAGACAGAATTATTTGGTTGTGCACTCTGGCTCCCCAACATAAAAACAGAACAACATTTTAAAAGAATTCTCGTCACTGATTAAGAACTGCTGCACGCGCACATTTACTGACTTCTGAAGAAAATCTGATCTGACACTGCCTATTGTGTCCTACCAATGCCTTGATCTCTGCCTCCCATTAGTCAGTAAAGGAAATCCATTCCCAAGAAGATTAGAGGCCTTACAGGAAATTAATTTCAGTTCTGCATGTCCTCAATTATGTAAAGATTTCAGATGACCTCCAACACCTGCCCATAGCACTATTCCTATTACTTAAGAGTGTGCTGCTACTTTTTGTGGATTTATTTCTGCTGCATTTTGTCTACCTCCCTTCAGCTGTTGTTTATGCTGAGCTGCTGTGTTTGGCCAAACTGGCAAGCCAACGACACAGGCTTCCTGCCTTACTTCACCCAGAGAGGAAGCTGCTGTAGCTGACGTGTATTTCCACACATTCATTATTATGAACAGTATCTTTAAAAAATTTAATACTATTTCTTGAAAAGGAGTTAAGGACAAGACAAGGAAATTTGCAGATTTTAAATCCCTGTTTCAGGCTGTGCCCAAATCAATAGCGTCCAACGTGACTGCCTCATGATGGTTTTCCACAGCTCTCTGATAAGCAAGTTCCTGATTTTGGTCTGGCTCCTAACAGACGGCATGCTATACCACAAATCACCATCACAATTAACATCCTTCCGGGCAATTTCAGCATGCCTTTTCCACATGCAGGCTCCCCAAATGATCTTCCCTTATTTCTGGTGTGCATACTGCACCTACCAGGAGCACAAATCACAGATAACAGGGTCAGACCCAACGGCCTCATCAGAGGAGCAGGAACAATGTACATTACCTATGGGAGGAAACAGATCACTGCAGGATATAGGACATACCTAGTGCAGAGTACTGGAGTTATGAATACCTTCAAATATCAAAACAGACTGAAGTACAAAAGCCTAAGAAACTGAACTTTGTTCACTTTATCAGCTTTGCAATGCAGATAGGCATACAAAAAAAAGGTGAGTCATTTCATTGCAGCATGTTTATAGTGAATCACTTCACTGACCATGAAGAGGTTTGAAATTATTTCTTCCAAAGACCAACTGACTTCTAAATCAAGCTGAATAGCATAGCTCAAAATGAAAGAAATGTGAAAAGAGTATTCTGTAAAGATGGTCTGTGACTACTGATAAATGAGATTCTAAAAACCTATTTACCAGCCCCACTATTTGAACACAACAGAACTTTCCACACAAGGTGCTTTAACTTACACACAGCAAATTCTGGCTAGCCATTCCACAGCTCCCAGGGAGTAGGATTTTAGACTGCCCAGATCACTCTTATGCATAAAGCTGCCAAAAAGCCCTTACAGCTCTCCAAGAGCCTGAGCTTCTTACGCATTTGCAGCATCATTGCCAGAAGGATGTTTCAGAGATCCATCCCTTATGGATTACAGCCCCGCAGAGCCTCTAACAGATGTATCTGCCAGAACTCCCTAGAGGCAGCCTCTCCTATAGCACAGCTATCGTAATTTTTGTCAAGAAATACAAAATGTATCCTATTTTGCAGTGGCCTAAATAGATTATAGGTTCTACCAAACATGTAGAAGCAGCAGAAGTGTATCTATACATTATGGTAAAGCTACCTTCAGAGAGGACACGGGAAAGAGAAATGAAGGCAATACGCCTCTAAGTTTGACCCTGAAACTTACAGGAGCTCTACAGTTTGAAAAATAGAAGTTTAAAAATTAAAAATTACACAGGTGTACACACAACGATGTTTCAAAAAGAAGTTTCAATACAAACCAGGTTTGAGGAATTCTGTGCAGCAGGAAACTATGCATAGTTTGGTCTGGCACAACAAGAAAGGTTCATTATGAGTGTTTGTGTCTTTTTTTTTTTTAAACACAACAGGAACAATATTTGTCAAGGTTCTATTATTTCATACATGAAGTCCATTTTAATTAAAACACGTACATCTTCAAAATCTTGCAACAACATCAAATCAAGCAACTGGATTCAATTCCCAAAAGATAGTGAAAAGGAAATCACCAACTTGTCTTACAGCAATTTTCTTTCCCAAGAACAATCCGGTAACTTTTTTTTTTGGTAATACATCAAACAGAAGAGGAGAAAAGAAGAACCAGTTGCTTCATGCCAACAGAAAAAAGCTCAGAGGAAAAATCCAGTTTCTTGAAATCTGAATGGAAATCATGCCAACTATTTTCATTAAAACATAGTAACACTTACTCTCCTAGACTTCGGTCACAAAATGTAAATGCATTTCAGGAAGGAAAAAGAAATCAGTTATAGTAAAGGAAATTACAGTGCAACAAGAATAATATTACTGGGTCGTACAGTAAATTATACCAGGATTGTTTGGCATTCCACTAATAAACTGATGTTTTCAAAAAACTTCAATAATTACAGTACTTCTCGTGCTCTGCAGGTAAGCATCTACATCTAAATTTTCAGAATTAATAAACAATTAATATAGCATAAAGCACTTTTTATGCTTGCATTTTTAAATGCAACAAAAACAGTACCAGTAATAAATTTGTGTGTATTATTAAATTTTTCAGTCTGTGAAAAGATATGTGCTCACTTGCCATATATATTTAATATCAGTATCACTAATAAACAGGTAAACATAGAGAAGCAACATTCCCAGCAACCATGAAACCCAACTGCTTCACCATCTATCTTGAACAAAGACCTGAATAAAATAGGCAGCCTGCTAACACACCCTAAACAGCAAAGGCTCCTTATTCAGAGTGGGCAATCAATGGTGAATCCAAAGTAGTCACCATTTCCACTAGGATCACTAGTCTTTCATTCCACAGAGCTCAGCTCTGCAAGTTTTTAGTAAATGCACCCCACAGTGAGTCCTAAATGCCAGGCACAACTTGAGCAAGTGCCTGGCACTTTATACACAACTGTCATTACCACAAACATCACATGGTAACAAAGAGCACCTCCAAGTGAAGAGCCTTTAAGACTGTTCGAATGCCTATCAGCAAGTCATAGAATAACAGAACGGTCTGCATTGGAAGGGACCTTTAAAGATCATCTAGTCTAACACCCGGGCCATGGGCACAGGTATCTTTCACTAGATTAGGTTGCTCAACAGCCATCATCTGGCCACCGGTAAGAGCTAGGAGTCACCACAACCTTTATGGGAAGATGAAAGCAAGACCCACCGGAAAAGATCAAGGAAGTAGGAGCTCTACAGACTAAACGATTTCATTGTGATCCCTCTCAGAAAGAGAATCTGAAAAGGCGGGAGGGGGCTCATTCACCACTTACTCGTGGCCCAGCAGCCACACAAAGGAAGCTGGCTGGCATTTATTTATATGAAGGGGAAGCATTAGCAATCTGAAACAAAAATAGACCCAATATTTAGCATTAGATTATACAAAAGATGTTTGCTTCCAGATCAGAGTTTGCCAAATAAAACTACTCCAGAATTTTTTAAATCTAACAGCAATCAAAACAGAAACTCAAAAAATGCTTATTTGTTAGATTGCTGAACAGACCCAGCTCTTGCACGTTTGAAAACTGGCATCTTGCAGCAGAGTAGCAAACTTAATTGTCAGTTCTGCAGATGATGGCAAGCGGTGTTTTGGGATTTGAAGTTACATAACCTTTATACAGTTTGGAGTATTATTGTGAGCTAAGATTGTACTAGTGGCGTCTCCTTGATACTGTCAAAGTTCTTCCATTCTCAGTTTGAGCAACACAGACACCATTGTCTGCTGGTTAACAGACAGTGCACCATATGAAGTATTTTGCAATACTGGTAACAGAAAGAAATTATTTTGCAAGAATTCTTATATATTTTCAGTGGGAATTCCTTTAAAAAAACCAAACCTGTCTTTGTCAGAAACATTCAATACCAGCATCAAAACAAAGATGAATAAACAAAAGAAATTAGATGGCTGATAAAAGTTAAAGTAACTATTTCAAATACTAACATTACATTAGAAGTAATTAAAATGGGTATTCCAAAGCTAAACCATCTTATATGCTCACCTCTTTCTGATCAACCTGGAGTGCTGATTTTAAAATATCTCTAAGCTGTGTTAATTGTCTTCTTTCCTCATCTTGTGCTTGTTTAATCTTGAGTGAAGAAAAACACAGGTTAAAAATAACATTATTGTTGCTTTTCAATGTAGCTCTTCCAAACTTGCTAGTTAATTAGTTAATTTTTGCTGAGAAATGTTCAACAAGAATGCAAACATAAAGAGAAAAGATAATGTGATCAGTTTATTTTCCTTTATATCTTCAGAAAACTTGATAATGGCTAGGATGTTGCTGGGTTAAGACTTTGATATTGCCTCACACTGTTCTTGCTTCCTTGTGTTCAGCTTGAAACCATATGTTATTTTCCACTTAGTCAGTAAACATTTTAGAGCAAAGGCTGTTTTTCTAACATTTTACACAGTAGGCTCCTGAACTGAAACTAAGGCTTCTGGATACGATATTAAAACAAAATTTTACTCAAAACCTTAAAATGCTGACTGTTAAAACAGTCAGCCAACCTGAACCACAATGATCACAATTCTACTGTAAAAAGCTGAGTTTACAACACAAATGTGAAAGGTTGCTACTCACTGTATAAAGATCTGTTGAGAGTGTCTCAATTGAAGGCTTGAGACTTTCAACCGCTTTTAACCCATCCTGAAAGAAACTTAAAAAGAAAAACAAAAAGCAAACTGTTATTAAACTTTACTTTGTATTTAAAACGTTGCCAAAGGAAGATGTGCATATTATTATGCCATGCCACAAACTTCAAAACATTAAACATTTATTTTTTATGCATCTTTGACTGATCTACCTCTTTATTTCCATCATAGCTTATTCTAACATGCAAAACCCCCAATTAGGCTCAGAACTGCCACAATCTGTCACCTAAGTGTTCCTTGTTCTCAACTCAAATATACATTCTCATCCCACTTTTTGAAGGCCCAGAACAAGTAAGATTCATTTGTACAACAGCAAAAGCTCTAGCAGATATAAAATAACTGTGACTTCTTGGAGCCCAGTACTTTCATGCCTGATGCAATTTTCCAACTAAAGGAAAACCCCTTTGTGTCCCAGGCATTAATTATGGCCTATATACAAACTGAATGTGCTACATCTTACTGTATCAGATGTATTTTTGTATTGGCATAGTAATGTTATCTATGCCAAGTATTCCAGCTCTTTAAAAATAAAAGACAACTACACACATATTTGATTACAAATTGCTGCACCATTTGCAACAGAAAGTATTTTCAGTCTGGGAAGCAGACATGAAAGTGATAACACAACACAGCATTTATGTTGTTGAAATTTTATGAAATGGACAGAGCAGACGAATGGCATACTACAAGTGAAACCAATTTTATAAGCAACGTAGCTATACAGGGAAAAAACCTACCTAGATACAGACTGGGCTTTTAATATGAAAACTTACTGATTTGAAACAGGTTAACAGTGTCTCTTTCAAGTTTACAGCTATGACTTTACTGCTATATTACTGATCTGGAAGACTACCATAAACAAGAACATCATTCTAATGGGAGCTTCGTTTTCTATTACTGAGCCCTCCAATTAATTAGAAAAAAAGTGATTCTTTCCATATAGTTTTATGCACAGAATTACTTTAGATTATTGCTAGATATGTCAAAGCCTGTCAAAACTAATGGACCACTAGCTAACAGACCAAACTAATAGCTCTGTTTCAGCAGTAGTTTATGAAATATGCCAAATTATTGTGCGGCACTCCTTTGGAACTGACAGTTATATTCTATGGGACTAGCTCAACCTCATTACATGTTTTGGAATACAGTAACAAAAGCAATGACTAATCTATGACAAAAGCAACTTGTGAAAAGACATCAGCGAGAACAGTTGAATCTTAGATNNANNTTNNNACTTTGAAAAATCTAGACAAGTGGTTTATGTCAAAAGTTTAAAACAAAACATTGCTCCCGCTATCATGTAGATATAAAGAAAACTAAAACATACTTGCACTGAGCATGAAAATACTTGATCAAGTTTTGAAGCAAGTCCACTCCTTTTTTAATCTTGATTTCATTGACTTTCAGCAGATACTGTTAAAACAGTAATTCATGAAAGAAATTCATTATTACTGCTACAGTATTTTTTAACATTTTATTTTCAGTTGTATTTCAACAAGCTTTAGCAGTTGCAGATGTAGACGACCTAAAAGAGAATGCATCCAACACTGGCTTCAAAGGTTAATCTCACAGAAGCAATTGTCACCGCTGATTTTTGATACCCTGTGGGGATACTTCACTACGATTAGTTCAATTGGTTAAAACATCCTTCAAGGCTCCTAATGGAAGCTTGTGTTAAAGGAAGCATAAAAAGGTTTGTATAGTAAATTTAGGAACTCATTCTTAAACCTAGCAGCCCATCTAGGTATCTGTCTCATTCATTGTTGTATTCACTGCTAAATAGATATCATTAATGAAGAACGCAGTTTACTCAAAAATAGTGAGGGATTATTTTAACCATTTTTAAAATCTGCCTTCTGATGTTATTTTCTCTATCAACTCCTTATACATGTTAATTATAGCAAATTACAATTCAGTAAGAGATTTTAAAAATCTACTGTCAAGCTAAAAAAAAAGTCTAATTAGTGTCCTTTTGCATCAGGCACAAAGTCCCTATTAAGTGGCAGCTCCTCCCCTGAATGCCATAGCACAAAAGATGTCATCCAAGTAATCAGAAATAAGATTGACCAAATATTTATAGGAGTCCTTAACTGTCCATTAAATGATGACAATTTTCAACCCCTGCTTAGACAATGACCTCCAACCAAAGGAGTGAATGTCTTCCTAGCAATGCTCTAACGCATCTGGTTTTACCCCATCTGCACTACATCCTAAACATTTTTAAACCCACTAAAATACAGCGGTATCCAAGTGTCAGCTTTCAATGCTGCAGTTTTTTATGCTGGTTCAGGTGAACAGATGATGAGCCTCAATGTAGACATGTGCACTGGAAAGTATTTAGTCGGAAGAATCACCTCTCTAGCTCCTGTTAATTTAAAATTAAGCTCTAGGCATCTGGTATTTGGTTCATCTTCACAATTTATAAAGAACTAGCCTGTACTCATGATACAACTTCAGTACGTCACACTTCTGGCACACACTAACAAAACCAAAACAAAGTCCCCTTTTATGACTATTCAGAAGTAAGCAAGTATAAACTTCTTTTCTTAAAAATCAGAAGAAATACAGGATACACTTCAGCTATTTCATGTTTAAGGTAACTTGACTAAATTTCACAGGCTTCACCCTGCATTTTATTATCACTACAACTGACTAAACTGAACTCCCCTACTGTGACACAGGAAGAGAGAAGCATCTGTTCCAGGTTGTTTCGTAGGAAGGATACAGATGGGTAATTAGCTGGCAACATCCATATGTTTATTGGGTACTCGAATCCCTTCATCAGTTTTTAATATTTGTAGTCTGACTCCATACAGGAATGTGAAGCTAAGTATCAGCGCATGCGGTTACTAAAAGTGGTATTCAGGACAACGGCTGTTAAACTATGCTGGCATGAGAGTCAAATTAGCTCTAATCACCACAGTAAAAACAGAAGAAACATCCATGGTATATTTTTGAGTTAACGCACAGAAAGAATGAACACAGCAACTTGAATTCCCAGCCACGGAACCTGACATGCCCTTAAACCAGTTGAACCAAAAATGTTCACATCAGATTTCACATAATGCAAAATCACAAGGATTTCAAAGTAGAAATGTTCTGAAACATCTTGAAAGACAACTGGATTCCACCCTTAGTACTTTTTTTCAGCCCCAACCCAACAGCGTGCTAGACTGGAGTCTCTCCTCATAATAACACAACAGCTGCCAGTGTAGCGAACAATTCAGAGAATGATCTGGGGCTTAAAATAACTTACAGTGAAGTAATAGTGTAAAGGCTTATTTATTATCATCTCTTAGTGTTTAATTGAGCTTTGCATTATTTATTTATTCTACAATTTACTTGTTAAGTGAAATTAGAAGAGATCTAAATTCCCTGCAAAGTTAGCACATCAGCATTAAAAAAAAAATGTGTTTTAGCAAATGGAGTCCACTTATAACTTGGCATTTCTCTTTAGCATCATAGTTGCCATTAAACAATTGTGGTTTTTATTTTTCCCTCAAAAATGAGCAGAACAATACGAATTTCATATTTAATCTTACCTCACACATCTGTAACTGGAAGAACCTTCTTTCTTTCTCCATCTCTTCTGCAATTTCAGCTCCACTTATTTCTGTACGGATCATCCCATGCAGCTTAGCATGCTCTTTTTTCTCCTTCTCTATTTTTGTACTATAAGGCAAAGAATCAGTCAATGAAGTGAGAAATCCACAGCCTCTCAGGAAATCTGATTATTCACAAAGTCTACTGACAGATGCAGAGCCAAACTCTTGTAGCTTTGCATATGACTTACTTCCAGATGACATTTCATTTGAAATTTGACAGTGACTAAAGATCAGCAATGACATACAGTAGCTGAAATCTAATTCAATCATCTGTTAAAATATTGTCCTGACAGATATTCCAAAAGAAGATACTAAATGAGAGGAAGATACTAAGTTCTTGCATTGAAGAAAAAGAATCCAGAAACAAAATAATGAATTTGAATTGAAAACGTAGGGGAATGTTTAATCCCAACTGACCAAACACTAGTTAACAGAGTTCAATTATGTCACCAGATTTATTGAGTCTTGGCTGTCATCAAGTCATCTTCTATATATACAGGGTTTCCTAATCCAGAATCACAGCTGCCATCTCTACTTGCTACTGAGCCAGTTGGCAGTGGGAATGCCAGCCAGCCGGCTGCGTTGCAGACTTCAAAGTCTGCTAGACCAGCTGTCCTAATTCCCTGAAAGTTTCCATGAACGTTTTTCAAAAGCTCCGAATAAAACAGGTTCTCTGGCAGAATATAAATGAATAACCAATGCCTGCCATACAGTATAATTCCCCTAAATACACTTTTGCATTTGTTACAGCTATTCTCCATATTATTCGTAAAGGCAGTAGCATAATTATAATACCCAGTTAGACAAGTCTGATATGAAAAAAGGTATTAATAAAAGATACTACACGAGGATGTTTACTTTTTGGAGAAAGACTTTTAGTTTGCCATTTGTACCATTTAGAAGCTGAAAATTCTGGAAAGACCTTCCTGAGGAAATGCTATACTGCTTTTGAACCAGAGGAAGCATTACACAGGAGTACAGGAAGCAGATGAGAGGAACAAATAACACACGCACTGTCGCACCTCCTTTTGGGCAGTCAAGTGTCCCTCCGCTCTCTCTCTGAAAAGATAACATGTCTCAAGTGCTCTCTTAACCTGATCTTAACATTATCCTAACAGCTGATGGGAAAATGTCCTAGATGGTCTAAGGACTTCCAGTCGATAATATAATCTGTACTTATACTTCTCAAGAATGAGGAACTGCCTCCTCTTACACCTCAAGCAGCAAGGGAAAACTAGAATTAATCCCGTTAATCCCATCCCATAACATTCCCACAGGGAAACGCTTTGAACAGCAATTAAAAAAGCCCCACTGCACTCTCAGCACTGGCAGGCACTCCAGCAGCCAGCACATCCAGCCAGCACCGTGCTCCTCCTCAGCCCATCATGTCCCAGCAGAAGCAGACATTCGAAGGGAAGCTTTGAAATAAATATTCTGAAAACTTTCACTCACCTGAATAAAAAATCCATTCCAGAACATTTTGTTTCCATCAAAAAGAAGTCTGTACTCTTACCCACTTACAGCCAGTCATGCCACTTTGTAGACACAGAATACAGTCCACATACAATAATTAACCAGACATCAACCGTGAACAAGGAAGATAAACCATTACAAAAAGATTCACAGAAAACGATAAACAGAATCATAGAGTGGTAGGGTTTGGGAGGGACCTCTGGGGGTCACCTAGTCCAACCCCCTGCCGAAGCAGGGTCACCTAGAGCAGGCTGCACAGGACCTTGTCCAGGAGGGTCTTGGAATATCTCCAGAGAAGCTGAATCCACAGCCTCTCTGGGCAGCCTGTTCCAGTGCTCCGTCAGAGCACAACTCCTTTGTAGCATACACTCTAGGAGAGTTTACATTATATCATACCCGACAGTTCTAAAAAGTTGAACCTCAGAGCAAAGATCCAGAACGGTTTTAGTTCTCTCAATTTCCACATTAATCTAACAATTCATGAGGCCAGAGAATTCACTGAAACGCAAATCAAGTCTAAAAAATATCAATTGCTATTGTATTGTATTTTCATTGTTTACAGAGAACAATAATTGAACACAGGATGACATAAGCACCTCTAAAATTTTAAGAGCTTATTAACATGTCAGAAGGTGTCTCTAAATGCTAGTTAAACCAAAACACAACTAAAACTGCCAAAGAATCAAACATTATGCACAATATTACACCATACATTGTTTTAAGAAATTGAATTCCTTTTAAAGAGCTAGACTTCGGTGAAAGTCCTTTCTACTCTTTAAAGGATAAATCATACTCCACAGGCAAAACAGTAGTTAACCCAAGACTAAAGCATACCAACATCTACCAAGTAATTCAGAGAAATAAGACATCCTTGATGCCATTTGCTGGAGCTTTCTGGGGAAACAGAAGAAACCACCACCAGCAGTGTTGCTTGCAAATCTTCTGAGTGCTAAAGGTTGGCTGTGTTTCCTATCCAAATGCAACAGTCAACTCAGCTTCAAGTGTCACTCTACTGTGACATTAACCAAATCCTTCTGGCAAAGACAGTTCTACGATGTACCACTGTGGTATTTCCAAATATTGCAGAGTATTCAGGTTTTCCAGGCAGATCAATTAAGCAAAACTAATAGGAAAATTGGGGAAACTCTAGGAAAATCCTCTAGAAGCAGTAAGAAGGAAGCAAATGTTTTGTAAAGCTGCTGTTCTTAAAGCGCATGTAGCACATATCACATGCATAGACTTTGCTGACTAAGATTAAAATCTGAGCACACTTCAGTCCATTTACAATGCAGCTGCACATGAGTAATACACAGTGAGCTCAGATTTGCGTAACAGACAAGTAAAGCTGAAATACAGGATGAAAAATTACAACAGAAAAGTCGATCAGACACAAAATAAACCATCCTGCCTGTTCAGTTTCCACTGTATGACTATTTTTACAGATCAAATTTGAAAAAGCAACTGGTTTTCATCATAAATTTTAATTTGTATTTCAAAGAAATCAATTCTGTCATACGGTATAAATAAACATCAAAGTAGGCATTTTTATTTTTTTTTAACTTTAAACAGGACAGGACCTATTTTACTCTTTAACATGCCAAAGACTGGTATTTATTTTCAGCCAGTGAACAAGGGTAAACAACCAGAACACCCTGTGCACATGCAGCAGCAGTGAACTGGCTGACTGGGCAGCAACTCTGTCTTTCTGCCTCTACTTCCCCACACAGCTGTAAGCCAGGCTGAGTCTGGGTATCTGCAGGAGAAGGTGCAGTGACTGGGAATAACACCTGGAAGGCACAGACTTGATCGGGAAGCGCTCTGGAAAACGGAATGCTTCCAAGGGCTATCTTGTTTTACAAAATAATATTATACATTTTAATTTCAAATATTCTTTCTTTGTCTAGTCTTCCTTTTCAGTCTGACTCTCCAACTTCAGCTCTGACATCCCAACCTTTCAGTGAAAGAGCTTCCATCTTATTTTATTCTATTGTCTGTCAAGGCTGACAGTAAAGCACGACTGTCTCTTATCACCCAGTCCTGAATGGAGAGGTCATCTTTTCCCTTTGGAGATGCTGGAAGGCTTTTCCCTTACACTCATTCTGCACTGGATGGGGGAGAAGAGAGCAGAATGAGCAAAACGTGTCCAGATCTTTCCACTATTTCACCCATAATATCTGCAGATTCATTGAAAGCTTTTTCAATTTAATTTGCAGGTAATCTCTTTCAAAATAAAAATACTTAATATGAAATCTCAGGTTCAAAACAGTATATAGTGGATGTTGTTGACCTGGACTTTAGTAAAGCGTTTGACACAGTTTCCCACAGCATTCCCATGGAGAAACTGGCTACTCCTGGCTTAGACGGACATAATCCTTTGCTGGTAAAATACTGGCTGGATGGCCAGGCCCGAAGAGTTGCAGTGAGTGAGTTAAATGCAGCTGGCGACCAGTCACAAGTGCTATTCCCCAGGGCTCAGTACTGGGGCCAGTTATGTTTAATATCTTTATCAATGATCTGGATGAGGGGATTGAGTGATCTCTCAGTAAGTTTGCAGATGACACCAAGATGGGCGGGAGTGTTAATCTGCTTGAGGGTAGGAAGGCTCTGCAGAGGGATCTGGACAAACTGGATCGATGGGACGAAGGCAACTGTGTGAGGTTCAACAAGACCAAGTGCTGGGTCCTGCACTTGGGTCACAACAACCCCACACAACGCTACAGGCTTGGGGAGCAGTGGCTGGAAAGCTGCCTGTCAGAAAAGGACCTTGGGGTGTTGGTCGACAGCCGGCTGAACATGAGCCAGCAGTGTGCCCAGGTGGCCAAGGTGGCCAACAGCATCCTGGCTTGTGTCAGGAATAGTGTGGGCAGCAGGAGCAGGGTGGAGATTGTGCCCCTGTACTCAGCACTGGTGAGGCTGCACCTCGAGTACTGTGTTCAGTTTTGGGCCCCTCACTACAAGAAGGACATTGAGGTGCTGGAGCATGTCCAGAGAAGGGCAACAAGGCTGGTGAGGGGTCTGGAGAACAAGTCTTATGAGGAACAGCTGAGGGAACTGGCGTTGTTTAGACTGGAGAAGAGGAGGCTGAGGGGAGACCTTATCACTCTCTACAACTACCTGAGAGGAGGTTGTAGCAAGGTGGGTGTTGGTCTCTTCTCCCAAGTAACTAGCAATAGGACGAGAGAAAGCAGCCTCAGCTGGCGCCAGGGGAGGTTTAGATTGGATATTAAGAAAAATTTCTTCACTGAAAGGGTTATCAAGCAGTGGAACAGGCTGCCCAGAGAACTGGTTGAGTCACCATCCCTGGAGGTATTTAAAAAACATACAGACATAGCGCTTAGTGACATGGTTCAGTGGTGAACTTGGCAGTGTTAGGTTCACGGTGGGCCTTGACAATCTTAAAGGTCTTTTCCAATCTAAATGATTCTACTATTCTATTCTATGATTCTACGTTAAAGCTGCCTTGTTTAGCACTTTCACTCTATGTCACTGTTTTGAAGATGTGGCCTCCACTTTGTCTTGTGTAGATGCTTTCAAAGGAAACACAGCAGAAATATCCATGATCTATGAATATCAATTATCTACTGAGTCAAGTTAGAGCTCTGAAGAAGTAATTTGATAAAACAGAACTTCAGAAAAATTTTTGAAATACTGTTTAAAAAAATGAGTTTATCAAACTGGAAACATCATCACTTAACTGAATAGCTATGAAGATGTCTTTACAGAAGACTGTAATCAGAATCTGTTCATTCTTCCACTGACTTGAAATGGTTCAGAAACAAATAATTAATGGTAGTTATCTCTAGATATGAGCGCTTGCATTTCTGCACAGTAATGTAATGCACCTCAGCCTACTGCCTTGATCTTATATTCCCGTAAGCACATTCAAACAACTTGCTCTCTTTAAAAGTAGTATGGTAAAGGAGGAGAGGAAGCCAGCCTTCCCAGGAAAAGCTGGTTTGTTTTCATTAAGCATTTATGTTTCACAGCATTAGCACAACACTTAATAGCAAAGAACTTCTGAAGATAATATATATTCACAGGCCTAAAAACAAGACACCTTGATTTAAAAAAATTAACATTTCTTTCTTTTCTGAAAAGACAGGTTTATGTCTGGAATACAGACAATACTATTCAGCTAAAAAATGAGTAAATAATATGCTTCAGTAAACTTATGCTTTTATTTCCTGTGCAAAATTGATACAATGTCTTTACCTCAAAATCTACCACAACAGGACTGATTAAACTGAAGAATGTGGGTGATATCTGGCTTGCTGCCTTGTTGAATACGGTCTGCCTGCTGGGAGAATGAGCAGGTTTTATGACATGTGTACTCCTTCCCCATATGCTCCCCGGTGTGCCTGCCATGAGTGTTTAAGTACACGGGGAAAAGCAACTGCCTCATAACAAAAAGAGCCCAGTCTGCACCATTTCCACCCAAAGGACACAGACAGACTGGTCCTGCTGCAGTGCTGTAGTGGCAGGCAGCATCGCCCAGCTCTTACATGGGAAACAAAGACTGTAACTCAGGTCCTAAGAGAAATGCACTCCTTTTAACCACTTTAAAGCTTTAAAAACATTTTAAGATCTTTATGGCTCAACTGAAGCATGTTAATGATTGACGGTGAGAACAGATGAATTATTAATGAATGTCACCTCAGGATGTTCCCAATTTTTGATTGAAGTAGGCTGGCATAAAGCTACGGGTTACTTGCTCCTCTTACTCCCTTACTTGAGAACAGTCCCAAGGTATAACAAAAAATGGATCCAACCTCCCTCAGTTACTTCAGCTAAGGTGATCTTCAGGAAAATACTCCCAGAAGTGGCCACAGGGTGAAGAAGTTGCATAGTAATCAACACTGATGAATGGTAATCCAAGAGTGTAAGAATGGATCTTAACATCACTCTCCCAAACAAGACTAAATACACAGTAATTTTAAAACACACTTAATTACATGCAGAGCTTAAAGTAGCAGCTCAAAAATGGCTATGGGGAAAAAGTAAAGCAAATGCCATTTTTTTATTAACTGAAATTCTTTTCAAATAGGTTGGACTTGGGTATATTAGCACCAGATATGCCATCACAAAGGTGCATGTAAGAAAGATGAGATATTGAGGCAAATAAGCTCCAGTTCTTCCTTATAAAGACAGCCTATCAAGACAGAAATCAGGATAAAGACACTTACTTCTCCACAGACTACAAAAATACCACTTTGATATCTGGCGCTTAGCTTCACAGGTCTGTACTTGTGACTAGAAAATGCAGATGTACGGTATGATTTTAAGCATCTGATACAGAGCAATATGCAAAGAGCAGCCTAGCAGCCTTGAATGGTTTGTTAACCCAAAGGGAAAAGAAGAATAAAGGGTGGAAAAAAAGAATAAAAAGAGATATTCACATATCTGAAGAAGTATCACTGTAAAAGATCGCTAACTAAGCATAAACCTAGGACTGGTTTTAGGCACAGTCCAAACAAGGAGCTGTCTAAGGTAACAGATGGAAGAAGGCTGAGCAAACCTCTGGCTATCAACACCTACACCTACCATCCCACTCTGGCAACACAAGCTGTAGGTGAGACTGCAGTTAGCTCTCCCAGTCCCCTTGCCCTTTTGTTAAGGCAGAGACTGTGACAGTATTACAACAATGAAATTCAATTTGTGATTAAGAATTCTTGAGATGACTCTGCACCCACCCACTGCTACAGGCGACCAAAAAGCACAGCTACAAGGACGTTCAGATCCATTTGGGACAGCTACAAAATCAAAAGAGTTAGTATCTCAAGAAACCTCAGTGGCATACATGACAGCAACCCAGAAAAAACTCACTGTTTTCCTGTGTCCAAAATTTAGTAGATTATAAAGCTGACCTGAACAGATTCAGGCTCAAATTAATATTCTCACCCTAGCTTCAAACTCACATCATTAAACTTCCTGTCTCCGATTTGTGAAGACCAATGCTCAAAAATGACATCTGACAACATCTCAACTTATCTGGGAACTGATCTTACGCACAAGAGGGTCTGACAAATTGCACAGTCCTGCTGCGGGGGCAGACATCTCAGGAAAGTTCCAGTGTGAATTTAACAGAGAGAACTATGGATAATTGGTCTGCTCCTTGGTAGAACTGAGGCAGCTTGCACTACCACACAATATTCCCTGACTACCAAACTGCCAAACTTCAGCCACAATAAGTGATTTCTGCTGTTGTAAAACAACCACAAAGAAAAAAAAAAAAGCCCCTCATTTTAAAAAAACTTTCCTGCACATAGAATTCCCAAGGTCCCTACCCCAAACCTCAAGCAGATGATCCTTTGGTCTTGATCAAAGCAAAGGAGTCCAACAGGCTAGACTAAGCTTTAAACTCTAGAAGAGTGATGTGGACTTTCATCTAACCACTTAAAAAAACTAGAGCACACAGCATTTGTACCAGCCCACCACCTAGAAACATCACAGAAACTGGTAATGGTTCTGAATTTCTTTATGAACATGTGCTACTTTCAGTTTTTTCATGTTGAATAACCTGACACATAAATGGTTTAGAAATTAGCATTGTCCAGGAGGTGTGCTTCATTTGTTAAAAAGTCTTGCAGAAACTACAGAGGTAACTTTGAAAGAGGTATCTCAGATCCAAAGGCAACTTGACAGGCTTGAGAGGTGGGCCTGTGTGAACCTCATGAAATTCAACAAGGCCAAGTGCAAGGTCCTCACCTTGGCTGGGGCAATCCCAAGCACAAGTACAGGCTGCGCAGAGAATGGATTGACAGCAGCCCTGAGGAGAAGGACTTGGGGGTGATGGTTGATGAGAAACTCAACGTGACCCAGTAATGTGTGCTGGCAGCCCAGACGGCCAATCATACCCTGGGCTGCATCAAAAGCAGCGTGGCCAGCAGGTTGAAGGAGGGGATTCTGCCCCTCTGCTCTGCTCTGGTGAGACCCCATGTGGAGTATTGCATCCAGCTCTGGAGCCCTCAGCACAGGACAGACATGGACCTGTTGGAACGGGTCCAGAGGAGGCCACAAAAATGATCAGAGGGGATGGAACACCTCTGCTGTGAGGAAATGCTGAGAGAGCTGGGGCTGTTCAGCTTGGAGAACAGAACGCTGCGGGGACACCTTACAGCAGCCTTCCAGTACCTGAAGGGGCCTACAAGAAAGATGGAGAGGGACTTTTTACATGGGCATGTAGGGAAAGCACAAGGGGTAATGGCTTTAAACTAAAAGAAGGTAGATTTAGATTAGACATAAAGATATTCTTTACCCTGAGGGTTGTGAGGCACTGGAACAAGTTGCCCAGAGAAGCTGTGGCTGCCCCCTCCTTGGAAGTGTTGAAGGCCAGGTTGGACAGGGCTCTGAACAACCTGGTGTAGTGGAAGGTGCCCCTGCCCATGGCAAGGGGGTTGGAACTAAATGATCTGTAAGGTCTGTACCAGTCCAAACAATTCTATGATTCTATGATCTCCTTATAGTGGAAAAAAGAACCTGTTTCAGATCAAAACCAAAGTGTCTTATTTGAAAGCAAAGTCATAAAGCAGGCTTTCTGAAGGACTGTTAGTTAAAAGGAAAAAAAAATCTCATGATATCATACAAATAGCATTACATCCCAACCTACAGACAGAAAATAAATACAATGTCAACATCACATTTTCAGGTCCTGAATGAAACAGCATACACAACGTTTCCAGGCATCTACTGTCCTTAAACTCCAATTAGAATTCCCAAATATACAGATTCATATACATTTTCTATGGGCATTTTTACTTCTCAAGTACTTCACTAAGTCTAAAAACAAATGAAAATATTTCTGGAGTACCTGACTCTGAAACAGACCACCTGTTCTGATCAGACTGAGGACCAAAGTACAAATCCTTACATCACTGCAACACACTCATACTGGTGAATATCCTATCAGAAATTCTAAAAGCATCAGAGACCTTGGTCCAGCAGTAACAGTGTTCTTGGTGTATGTCCCAGCAACGTGCAAATGTATTTTAAATTCTGCACATAAACTTTGTAGGACGTCACTATAAATAAGTTATACATATGTAGAAAAGTTTTCAGATCCAGCAGTCAAGCACTGGTAGACAACAGCAGACTAAATTAAAGGACTTTCTTTATGGCCCATCCTCAGAGATCAACTACTGCCACAGGCAATGACTGGAAATCTTAATTACTTCAACAGCCAATAGCTGGCACGGCACCAAATGAGACTGTCCACCGGTATGAAGAACACAAAACTCTGGAGCCAACACAATCTTCCAAGGATTCAGACTGGAGGTTTATCTCAATATTTCAGAACATTCAGCTATAGCTAGGCAGTTCAAAAAAACAAAAGCCACTCAGCTGCTCCTCACAAACTGAGCCTAGAAAGGACTGATTAGACCCTTCTCATTGTTATTCAGAAAAGGAACAATGAAAGTTAACTTGCTAAACGCTTTGCTTTTGTGAGTAAACCACCTACAGGAATGATTTCTGAAGACTGTTTGCGCACAACTTCAGATGGGACAACTCAATGTGCTCTAGAGAATCATTATAATTTTGTGCAATTACAAAAATATTAAAAAAGAAATTCTTCCTTACGTTCAGACAGAACTTCCTATGCTTCAATTTGTGCCCGTGGCCCCTTGTCCTGTCACTGGGCACCACTGAAAAGAGCTTGGCCCCATCCTCCTGACACCCACCCTTCAGATATTTGTAAGCATTTATGAGGTCTTCTCTCAGCCTTCTCTTCTTCAGGCTGAACAAGCCCAGCTCCCTCAGCCTTTCCTCAAAGAACAGATGCTCCAGTCCCCTGGACTGGGCTACATCCTTGTAGCCCTTCGCTGGACTCTCTCCAGTAGTTCCTCATCTTCCTTGAACTGGGGAGCCCAGAAATGGACACAGTACTCCAGATGGGGCCTCAATAGGGCAGTGTAGAGGGGAAGGAGAACCTCCCTCGACCTGCTGGCCACACTCTTCTTAATGCACCCCAGGAGACCATTGGCTTTCTTGGCAGCCAGGGCACACTGCTGGCTCATGGTCAACCTGACATCCACCAGGACACTCAGGTCCCTCTCCACAGAGCTGCTCTCCAGCAGGTCTGCCCCAAGCCTGTACTGATGCATGGGGTTGTTCCTCCCCAGGTGCAGGACCCTGCACTT
>Ga0065711_1001090_pt1 | contig 48568 bp, 24 predicted proteins | sample Hoacrofraction12_FD_59098 | JGI IMG/M metagenome (GOLD analysis project Ga0065711, IMG submission 59098) | Hoatzin crop microbial communities from Cojedes, Venezuela - Epithelial fraction 12 v2 (version 2) | ecosystem: Host-associated > Birds > Digestive system > Esophagus > Crop | place... | reverse complement strand
AACTTTTGTAGACAGTGAATTTATCAACGGCAATTCCGAATCTGTGATAACTGTCACTTGAATAAATTACCTATTGTTTCAACTTTGCGAAACTGTTTCAGTGAAAGTCCTTGGAAGGGCTCTGGCAGGCAAGTTGAATATCAGACTCCCCTTACCCCCCCTTTTTAACGCGACAGGTGTCCCCCAGGGCTCAGTTTTGGGTCTGATCTTGTTTAACATCTTTATCAATGATCTGGATGAGTGGATTGAGTGCTCCCTCAGTAAGTTTGCAGATGATACCAAGCTGGGTGGAAGTGTCGATCTGCTTCAGGGTAGGAAAGCTTTGCAGAGGGATCTGGACAGACTGGATTGATGGATCAGTTGTCTGAGTTTCAACAAGGCCAAATGCTGGGTCCTGCACCTGGGTCACAACAACCCCATGCAGTGCTGCAGGCCTGGGGAACAGTGGCTGGAAAGTTGTCTGGTGGAAAAAGACCTTGGGGTGTTGGTCATCATCCAGCTGAACATGAGCCAGCAGTGTGCCCAGGTGGCCAAGAAGGCCAATGGCATCCTGGCTTGTATCAGGAATAGTGTGGCCAGCAGGAGTAGGGAGGTGATGGTGCCCCTGTTCTCAGCACTGGTGAGGCCACACCTGGAGTACTGTGTTCAGGTTTGGTCCCCTCACTACAAGAAAGACATTGAAGTACTGGAAAATGTCCAGAGAAGGACAACAAGGCTGGTGAAGGGTTTAGAGAACAAGTCTTACGAGGAGCGGCTGAGGGAGCTGGGGCTGTTTAGCCTGGAGAAGTGGAGGCTGAGGGGGGACCTTATTGCTCTCTACAACTACCTGAAAGGAGGTTGTAGTGAGGCAGATGTTGGTGTCTTCTCTGAGGTAACTAGCAATAGGATGAGAGGCAATGGCCTCAAGTTGCATCAGGGGAGGTTTAGATTGGCTGTTAGGAAAAATGTCTTTACTGAAAGAGTGGTCAGGCACTGAATAGGCTGTCCGGGGAGGTGGTTGAGTCCCCATCACTGGAGTTGTTTAAAAAACATATAGATGTGACACTTTGTGATATGGTTTAGTAGGAATGGTGGTGTTGAGCAGATGGTTGGACTTTATGATCATAGAGGTCTTTTCCAACCTATGATTCTGTGATTCTATCATTCTCTCATCTACAGTTCAATGAGACATGGGCGCAATCATGGGGAAGCAAAAGTGAGGAGCCAACAGGGTAAGTTTCATTCTCACTGTGAGAATCTAAATTTAGACAGGTCTAAACAGTCTGGTCAGGACTGACTGCTTTTTATGTACCACTGTTGATCACGTTCGTCTCAATCCATTCTGGATTTCCTTTTGTCATGCTGTTGACTGCTGCTTTAGCTGAGTATTGGCAATGGCAATAGTAGTGCTACTTTAGTTTTGCTAGCATCACTCTGTTTATTAAGGTTACACTTTGAAGCTCCAGGCCTTGACTCATCAAACAATTAAAAGTGACTTCAATATTTCGCACATTTCTGTTACTCAAAGCTGGTTAAAAAAGCTTAAGCAAGCGTTTAATGTTAGACCTATCTTTGTATGCCTTGCTGAAATGGATCCTCAACAGCGATATTGAATGACTACCCTAGTTTATCTAGGATGTTGTAAGTGTCTCTCTTATTGTTGCTTGCTAATCTTTTTAATATGTTGTTTGCTTCTTTCTTTTGCCTTGCTAAGCTCCATACCCTGGAGCTTACACTGTTTTTCTGTACCATGACTGGTTCATTGTTTATTTAGCTAGGCTATTGTCTAAGCTGTATTAAAATTGTCCTCAGAGACAGGGTGACACCCATAATGCATGTATCCTTATTACAGCTAGAGGCACAGCACAAAAGCACTACTAATTTATTACAACAGACAGTGTAACCATTGAGCCCAGTTCAGCCTTGACCAGAGGACCCAGGTGGCTTAGCCATGCAAAATATGGCTCATTTGTATCTACCTATTTTGTATTCACAGCTGATATATAACTGTTGAGAATATATGTCTATAAGGATATAATAGTTATAGGGAGAAATGGATGAGGTGTCTTTAAATAGGAGATTAGCTTTGATAGTTACTTTCCCTTTTTGCTTTAGGATAAGGTTTTTACAAGACTGTTGTAGTCATTGGGCTGATATTGAAGAAAGCACAGAGGGGAGCATGAGATGAGGAGAATGAGGGAATAGCTCTAAAGCAGTAAAATGAGGAAAGGTACAAATATTCTGAAACGACTGGGACTATTATTTGCATCTTGTTTATCATCAGTGACAGCTATAAACAAAATCCACACTGCAGAAAACTGAGAAAACAGAATTTTATGTCTGATTTATTTGGACCAGAATTTCATTTGACCAGACCAATAGCTGGAAGAGGAGCCTTGAATCTTAGCAATGTAACAGCTAGTTGTTTGCCCCATTGACATTTTCAGACTCAGTTACTGCTTTTCCTTATGCTGCCTATATTCAAATTTCTGCCTATATTCGGTCTTGCCCAGTGAGAAAAAACAAGGATGTTATCATGATGGGGATATGGCCTGGAACCAAGAGGTGTTACCCCTAAGGAAAATGAAATGAAGATACAACAAGCATAGAAACTCATTGGTACCAGAAGCAGGGAGAACCTGGAAGGGTAATGGAGCTGCTGAATGCCAAATTACGTATGGAAGCAGTACTAAGTTCTCAGCCACAGACCTTTTTTTTCAGAAGTCTTCCCTTCTAGCTCTGGACGGCAACTTCAAAGCCAGGAAACCTGGCAGATAAGAGGGCTAGAATCTGCAGGTGTAATGAGTGCATGTCCAGATATTAACACTGAGAAAGAAAAAATAAATAGAAAAAAATATTAAAAAGAAAAAAGAAATATCCTAAAAGAATTGGATTTCCAGAGTGGGGAGCCGTGGCAGCTTTCATGTTAAAGAGTCCATGACATATGAAGAGAGTTAACCAAAGTTTTATGCACTAAGCGTGAAATAGGAAACTCAGTGCTCACAGTCACTGGTTAAGATCCTCTTATCTCACTGTGGAAAGAAACTGAACTTTATATGTTTCTGTTGCTGGTGAGGCAGCCTGCTATGGTTATCAGAAATACAGAGGAAAGTAGAGTTGGAGATTTTTCCCCCCCTTTGGCTTCTATGCAGCAACTGTAGCTGATTAATCCAAGTCTACAGAAAAGTCAGCCAGTAGGGTAGATTAAACAAGAGGATTTTGTTGTTGTTTACCCCTTTGCCTCCTTCCTTTTTTATGGAGTGCTGGTATATCAGAAATGTGGTATACTGATACATTTTCTTGTAACTGCACATCACAGATCTGTGCAGCTGTGGTTGCTGTAAAGTTAAGCATGCTATTTTGCACAGGCAGAAATATATTAAACCAATCTACCTTCAGGTTGCTTTTGTTTTTGCAAAAGAATAACTGATAGCACTTTTAAGAAGACATCAGACTTCACCCTTTCTAAATGCTTCAACCACAGACGACTCACTGAAAATTGGGCAGGTTAAAGTAGCAAATGGATCACAATTTCAAGATGGCCTTTGTCTTAGCCTTCTTGGAAACCCCTGGTAAACCTGTTCTCTTCCCTGTGGCAAGGTCACGACAAGCTTGTTTTGCTTTCTTCCAGTAAGCTTGTTTCAAACTTATTTCTATCTTTGCATTAAGCTTGTAATCCTCCTTTCCCTTCTCATCTTGAATCAGACCTAAGTCCTCAGATACAGTGGAACCAAACTTTCAAGGTTTGAATGCCACTCTGCAATCCTTTACAAAGGGTTTGTCTTCACAATTAAAGTCAGACAAGTTAGAAAGCCACAGAGCAGGCTTACTTTCAGATTCTGGTCCTTTAACAAGAGATTGTATGATACGAACCTTTTCAAATAATCCTTTGAATACAATTCCTAAAACAGCTAGGGAGACGGCAAACTTCAGGTAAATCCAAACAACAAATAAGCTGATATCTAGACCAGCAGCGACCATTGCTAATTCAGGAAGCTCTTTGACCTTTTAGTTCAAAGTGCTACTGCTGTGCAGTAACTTTTACAGCTGAAAGAGCACATGTTAGAACAAAGAGCAGAAGGAAAGCTTTTAATATGATCTAATACACCTGGGATGCAGGGTCCAGATGTGAGAAATCTAACAGAGCAATAAAAGGGGAATGAAACAGCTAAATTAGTAGCAAATTTGTGTGCAAATATATTATTTTTTTTAAAAAAAAAGGCGGCCAAAAGGCAGACCAAGAACATTTAAAGATAACATTGAAGTGCAGAAATTCTGGCATCATGCCTCCAGTTTAGGTCTTTCTTCATTCCATAAGTAATCAATTAGACACTTGTTCCAGCCTCTCAGGACAACATAAACAACAAAAAAATGAGTCTGAGTGTGATGAAGGAGTCTGCTGATGGAATTTATAGACCAGACCTGATCTGCAACACAATTCTCACAGAAGAGCAATTAAAATAAAAAAAAAAGGTGGTCAGATTTCAGGAAGAAAAGAGAATTGTTTTCTTCATGTCTGTCTTGATTTTTCATCTGGAGCGAGATTACCATACATGGATGAAAGTGATGAATGAAGTACCAATTTTCCTCTTGTACAGGTCAGTACTCATGATCCTACTGCCCAGTATTGCATGACAGAGTGGAAAGGAACATACTGAAGATTAGCCGTTCCCCCTTGCGCCATGAAAGATGAGGAGAGGCATGCTCAGAGACACACTCTGACATGAGTTGATGGATAGTGCGCTGGCCAAAAGTTCTAGAATGGGTTACTTCCTTGCCTTCTTTTCATCCCTGTGTCTTCCTCCACCTGCCAGTGAGATTGGGAAATTTTCTTTAGTTGTAGTTGCAATTAACAAGTAAAATTGCCTTATGCTGCATCCAAGCAGAGCAGATTGTGTTTTCACAATTTATAGATAAGGTTTGTCAAAGAACTACAGTATCCTCCTAAAGAGCACAAGATTCTGCACTGTTCACAAAGAAGGGAATTTCACATTTCTTGTCTGTGGAAAGGTATCTGGAAAGCACCATGACTGAGAAATATTTTTTTTTCATCTTACCAGAGACACTTGCAGTTTTTTGAAGCTAAGCAATATCTACGTATCAAAAGAAGACACTTCTCACGTGGAAACACATCTTTGCTTTAAAAAAAAACAGACAAAAACACACAAGAAAATACCCCCAAAATATGTTTGCATAGTGGAAGCCTGTAGACCAGGGTCTAAAAGAAGTAACTGTGGAAGTGCACGAGATTAATTTAACTTGACCAAATTATTCCTGTGTATTTGTTGAAATTGCACACAAAATCAAGAATATTTTTTTTTCATGTATAGCTGATCTGGCGCTGCAGTTTACCTCTGCTAATGCCACAGCTACTAGTAGGTCTTATTCTGTTTATACAGCTTGATGTAAGAACTATTAAAATATGTTATTTTAACGTACAAATGTGCTGGAAAAATATGCACATTTTTCATCATTTGAAATTACATTTTAAATTGGCTCCAGTGGTTTTATGCTTCATAGCATCCTGAAGAACTTTATTAGCGCTTAGTAAGTTCACACTGTTATCTCTTAGTGTTCTATTTCTATAAGAAATGCAAGAGATCTAGAAATCTCGGCATGTGGCTGTTGGGGCCAGAAAGTTCTCCTTTCATGGACTGACAAGAGATGCTGCTTGTTTGATGTTTATAGTGACTGTGGAGCTTGGTGAATTATATTTATTTAATTGATTTCTTTTTTTATTTTTTTGATTTCTGAGACACTAGCATCCAGCATTCCTGCTCTTTTAAACCACAGAGAGCTTTTTATTGTCTGCATCTCACATCACCTCCTCTTTTTTGAGAGTTTTTCAGCATTGTTTTGCTTTAAAGTTGAAAGTTTTAGCTATAAAGAATTAATAAACACACATAGTCGTTATGTTTTCACAACTCTTCTATACTGAGAAAACATCAAGGTTACCTTCATTCTGAAACATATTTACCCAGTGGTATTTTAAAGAAAATGAAAACAGCATTTAAGAAGCTCTCATTCTTGGACCACTTTAGTTTAAATATGTATTTAAGGGTCTATATTATGTGTATAAGGTAACTTTCACACCACCCTCTGACATAACTATTTAAGAGACGTCAGTGCTGGTCGTGTCCTAAGAAAAGGCGAGATTTTTTTTCTGGTTTTGTTTTGGGGGTTTTTTGTGTGTGTGATTTTGTTTTGTTTTTGTTTGTTTATTTTTTTAACAGTAACTTTATATATAGACTGGCAGATATCTGGTAAATTCGACGTACTGAGGACCAGGTCCTGAGCTCTTAAAGTCTGTAAATCTCACTCTGCAAAGCCCAGGGAAGACTCCATAATTATGTCCTCTGGGTAGAAGATGACTAAAAAGAAGTAGGAATCATAGTCCTTTTGCAGTTGATGCTGACTAGGAGAGTTCCTGAGGTTCAGAGGGAGAAGGAGAAGGAAGATATTACTGCGTGGACAATTCTCCATAAAGCTGCAACTAGAGCTGTGGCTGAGGCAACTCTTCACCTGCAGTTCCCACTTTGGGACTCTGACTGGGACAAGAAGTCACAGATGCAGTTCTCGTAACTGAAGTTTTATTCTACGCCTCACTGATTTTTATGATAGTACCTAAATGTCTGTCAATCGCATGATGTCCCCATCTTACCACTTGTCACAGTTTGTAAAGACAAGCAAGATCAAATCATGCCATTTTTACTGAATATGAGCAAGTGTTACAGACTAGTGGCACAGTTAGCATTACCGTGGTGGAAATTATAATTTTAATCCATGCTGTTCACTTTTTGGGAAACTTTCTGAAACATAGCTGGGAGATGTATTATGCTGTCCTTATTATGATGCTGGTTGGTTCCTTTGATCATATTTCTTCCCACAGGCAAGGTCACAGTACTTGTTTCTGCACCTTCCAATATCAAGTGACAGCAGATTCCCACATCTTCCATTACTGCAGCAATAAAGCAAAGATTCTTGTTGACTGTGATAATTTCATAAGATGAGGCTAGCTATTAGTTTTGGCAGCTACTAAGGTGTTTCCCTCTAGAATATCTTGTTTTCAACTGGTTATAACTTTTTCAAAATCCTAATGGTTTCTTTGAGAAAAATCACATAAATGTGTGGGATATGGAATAATGCTACAGACCCACCAAGCTGCATCTCTGACTGCTTGTCACAGAGGAGGACCTTTTATCCCAGCTGGCATCTCCGTTGTCTTAATTTCAACAACTCTATTTATCTGTTTACTGTTAACAGTTGAAGGTAAATAGCTGATGTCATTTGTGAACTGACTAAATCAGCATCCTTAAACACCCTAATGTGGAGATAAAGGCAATCATCCCAGTGACCGTTAAATTGCATGGTAGAATATGCTTCTGTTCAGCAGAACCAACATGGTAATACTTCTTTGTTTTCAACTTGTTGGTTTTGTGTTTGGGGTCTGTTCTTAATACCTTCGAAACAGAACACAAAAGACTGTTAAAAGAACAGTTGATTTCTTTTGTGTGTATACACAAAGATGCAGTCTTTAATTATATGTCACACATTTTTATTTCTTAAACAAATTTTTAGTATATGGGATGTAAGGTGCTCTTGAGAGCAATCAGAGTTATGTAGAAAGCTCATTTGCTGGTCATACTGGGAATCATGAAGTGGACGAGGGAAGGGATTGGAAGAAGACAAGGGGGAGCCTCATAGCTGAAGCAGTGAAGTGTTGACCAGGGAAACTGGTTTTTTTACCTGTCTCTGCCACAGCATTCCTATACTTCGCTAGGGAAGCTGCCTGAGCTGGACTAGTAACAATAATTGTATGTCCTGCATATTTTTAAGACACTGATTTGCAGATGGGCTGGATACATAAGGTTGCAACTGAAGTTACTGGAGCCATAAAAAAGAAGATTCTGTTCTCTAAAATCTCAATTCTTTCAAAACCCAAGTGTTCAGTTTTCTTTACCTGGGCACTCAAAATTAGTAGACATTTCTGATGTTAACTGTTTTTCTTCCTTAACTTTTCTTCTGTAAAAAGGGAATAATGGAATTTCCTCAAAAAAAGGTTCTCTGGGAAGAAACCAATGTTTCAGATATTTTCAGAGTACATGCCCGCAGAAAGTACACAAGGAAATGAATACACATGGCTTTACACGAGGGTTTGAAAAGTGAAAGTTTGTTAAAATCATGAAGACACGAGGCCACAGAGTAAATGCAGCAAACTTCCTACAAAAGGAAAATAATTCAATCATGTAGTTAAACCCCACATTGTCATGCATACACCTCAATGAGCAAATTAATGTTGCACAAGCAATCTTAATTCTGTCACCTTCTGACTTATCTGTTTTTAACTTTGCTTTGCAATAATAGCTTATGTGTGAGCAAATGTATGTGTAGCATAGCGTAGGCTGATCCTAACATAGATGCTCTTTTACTTGAGATCGTGATACTATATACTCACCACCGAAACAGCCTTGATAATTACAAACTAATCCTGTCTACTAAGTCTTAACACTTACATAGTCTATATCATAACAAGAATATATTTTAATTATTTCATGTAGTAGTTTACATCGTCGAAGTAATAACTCTTATTTGGAGCTCTAAAACCTGTGGATCACATTCTGGCACTGATATTTTTCCTAATGGAAAGTTATTCCGCAACTGTCTATGGATTTGCAGAGCTCATAGTTTTTTTCTCCAGTCTTGAACACAGTACTAGATCTCTCTTGCAGGAATACAGTGTTATTCAGTGTAATCACCCAAGGGGATGGGAAGGATTTTAAAATGTCTGTTGATAACACTGTGTATTGAAAAATACCTTTTTCCCATACATGCTAGCAGATATTAATTTACATTTAGAGTCATGATAAAGTTAGCTTTACGGATCAGAAAGAAGGTATCCTGACAGAGATGTTTTGCATCACTTGTTCTGCATGAATGCAGCCGGAGTGGGGGAGTATAAGCATAATTCTGTTTCTCTAATACTGAGTCCTCTGGCTCCCCTGAGATTTCCAGCAGAAGCCATTGCTTTCTGAAGAGCCACTGCTGCTTGAGAGCAAAGCTTTCTTTGCTTCCAGACCTTTCTGTTGCAATGGGCTTCTACCCAAAGCAAGTTAGTACCACAGTCCTAGCTCCAATGATGGGAAGTTAGACTTCCCTGAGTGTCCAGACCAGCAGCGGTTTCCTTTGCAGAGCTACTACTATCATTAAGGGACCTAGAAGTCCTCAAATGGCTTCTGTACACCATCAATTACTTCAGATTATTGCTAGAAAATCAAAAGCATATGAGCGAGATACAATTGTAAGATCTGAACTCTTTCCAAAGTAGAGAAAACAAACAAAATCAAATGAAAGAGAGAGCACTGAATATGACTCTGGGGAAATGAGAATGTAAACTTGCCTTTTAACTTCAACAATATCATTTAAGGAGAAAGGGACATTTTGTCTTCAGAGCAAATCCTGTCACCTTCATTTAACCAGTAAAAAATGACTGAGGTGGGCAACATTATGAAGGTGAAGTTCTGACAGATATTCTTCCATCCCTGCTAGGACAAAGGTTATGCTCTCGTCTTTTGTGCTTCCTGCCATTTTCTTCCAGGCAGCTGAACCATTCCTTCTGAAAGGTCTCTTTGGTCTGGGGCCCCTAAAAGCTCATATAATATCTTCAGCAGGTTTGTGTTTCTTCTCTCTCTCTCTTTTTTTTTTTTTTCCTTTTCGTTTCTCCCACTGAAACCCGTTTTGAGCTTCTTTAAGGGCTTGAGGTGTGTAAGCTTATGAAATTGTGGCAGCAGCAACAGCCTTGAAGAGGATACAATAACTGCTCTACATCTGCTACGATGTTCTTAAGTATTTGCGGCATGCTGGCTTAAGCCTGTCAGTTTTTGTAAGGGCTACCTGTTACAATGCACCTAATTAGCTTACTGGCTATTTGGAGACAGCTCTACTGGTTTTTCTATCATCCAGTCTTTATTAAGTGAGCTGTTGCTGAGACGAATAGGTTCTTTATAATGATGAGGTCCTTTTTACGCTTATTAGTCCTTAAAGCAAGCCTCTTCTTATAGAACAAAGTTCTCTCTCTCTCTTCCCCTCTCTCTCTCATTTTTTTTATTAAGACTCACAGTGGAAGAAGTAAAGCAGCTTTTTTCTGCTGAAGTATTTTATTAAAAGTTTTAGTGGCTGCACTAAGAGCAAGGTGCCTATGCCTTTAATCATTTTCATCTTTAAAACAGAACCTTATATTTTCACATCTTCAGCTGTCCCAGAGGGCAGCTAGGCCATCTTTAACAACATTAATTTCTCTTTATGACAGGTCTAGTGCTGCCCCAGGTCTTCAGAACTGCCTAAAATGTCTGGAAAAGTAGATAATGAAGAGGATATTAGAATTGTAAACAAGAACAATTTGGTAATAAAACCCATATATTTTCTCCATAGGACTTTGGGCTTAATATTGCAGCAGCAGAAGTGTCACGAGTTGTAATTTGTTGATGGCCACTGTACATTAGTTACTGTAGGAGCATGTGCATAAAGGCCAAGAATTATTGGCTTTGTATTAAAGAACAATTAAGATGGGCAATGCTAATTTACTTGTTTTGATTAATCTCTTTTGTTTGCTTTTATCACAGTACAATCCTACAAAAAAAATCTCACACTTTCTGCATTGTAAATCCTGCATCTGGTTAGGAAAGGCTTTTTTCTGTGTCTGGAAATGCTGGGCAAACACCTCAGCCATGCTGTCCGCCCAAGCTGGAGTTCACCCCTGCCCCAGGAATTAGCCTCACCTCCACAAGATGCAGATTTCCAAATAGAGAGCCGACTGAAAGACTGAAATGCTGGTATCTTTTCAGATATGATTATGTAGTTTACTAGCTGCACATCCCTGTCTCTGCCTATCCATACATCCTTTATTGCTGACAGGGTTTATGAGTGTAATATGATGGAGTAAGAAACAGTAGATTTTTCCCAAGAAGCCGAGCACAGCTCTTTGTCCGCAGAGAATGTGGGAGGGAAGTATAAAATGGTAAGCATTGTAGTCTGCAGATGTCATAAACAGCGCTATCTTTTCATCTTAAGGTGCACAGCCACTGAGAAAGTTCATGCTGTACTTAACCTTTGGCCCTCTGCTGATCTTTTGTTGCTCTGCATTAGTGTGCTGAAATCTGAAAACATAATCCTTACAATACCTGCCACCTTTCAGTATTACGGTTTTCCTTCATAATTTGCATCTGCTGCTGTTAGCAGCCCGAACAGTCCAGCTTCTTCCCCCCGTCGTCAGATTTTAGCCTTATTGGATAAAGCAAACCCAAAAATCATGACAAACAAAAACAAAACCAAAAATCCTAGACCGCATTGACATATTTCATATTAGTTGACAGCAATATCGTGTGTTTCCCATTACAAAGTTATAGGCTTAATCAGTCATCTTGTTTACTCAGAGTATGCAGTATTTCAGCATTAAATGTTTTAAGCTAATTGGTCCAATACTAAAGTACCACATTATGCACTTTAGCGAGGAAAATAAATTGGCTGCGTTTTCTGAGATTCTTTTTAGAGTATATGCATCCCCCCGGCTCCCAGCAGCCCCCCAGCTCCCAGTCAGGACAACAGCTTTTCTGTCATTAATTCAACATCAAATTATTTCCTTGGTGAATCAGTCCCAAGGTTAATGAGCTGCCTGCGCTTGCAGTTGGCTTCATTGTTTTTAGTGGAGTTTCAGATGAGGGCATATCACTTTAAGGCTTGGTGGTGATAGCGGGATCATTCCCCAGACAGGGCTCACTCAGACTTGATACAAACTGAAAGGCTAAAATGAGCACTCTTCTATTATTTAGGCACCTGTCCAGAGGTTGGAAGAAATTCTACTTGTGCGGATTTAGCTAAAGAAAGCAGAGATAACCACCTTGCTTCTATGTCTAATAATATGTGAAAGGGGAGAAATAATGACTATTACACTGTATTTCTCATGTAAAAGGCTGAGAAACAATACTCTCTGAGCACCGGCAGCGATTCCAGTCATTTTCATATGAAAAGGACTATTTGTTTCCAAATTACAGCAGCCACTGGAATGCATACATATATGGCTCCAAAATCCTCATTTTGCAAAGTAAAATTACCTTTCAGTAATTTAGTCACTGCAGGCTTTCCCCCGCTGACTGGTCAGGAGCTATCAGATAGCTTGCAGCTGCACGCTGAAACAGAACCATTTTTTTCCAGGACAGGCAGTTAGTTAGTAGAGCCATCAGTGTGGCATCTGTCATCCCGCTAGGCCCAAATTGTTTTCTATGATGGATGTCACAGTCTGTATGATCAAAATAGGAGCCCTGCTGCTTTTAATTGCAAAATCGGAGTACTTGCACATTTGTTATTATACTGAGGTTATTACCTCACACAAAACGAATTAACAGGTGAAAATAATTGATGAGAGGAGTCTTGGGATTTTTAGCCTCTTCAAAGAGAATTTGTAATTATGGCATAATGAATGTTCTGAGACATATCTGTGGGGGGCAGCATGAGACCACCAAAGATCTCTTTAGATTGATGATAAATTCACTGAAATCTACTGTAATACTGTTAAAATTTACTTAGCAATTAGTTTAATAAGCCTACATGATTCATGATAACGTAGTGAGAATTTTTAAATAAGTTTGTTCCATCCATCTATAAATTAAGCCGCTTACCTCAGCTTTCTTCCCAAGGTGATGGAATATGTTAACTAATCAGCCTTTCTGAAACAAAGATGATGTAGGGCAAGGATTTTGGCTACTGGAATACATTTCTATCTAAATACTTCACTGCTTTCATCTTACACAATGTGAATCTCCCCCCGCTCCATGCCATCACCACCCCTTCGACTCCTCTCATCAAATTTTGTCCAAATATAGTATTGATGGTCCTTCAGCATGAGGAGACTGTGCAGTTGTCCTGTGAAGTAAATCATTCAAGCATTTTGTAATCTGAAGTAATTGTTCCTGGCTTTCTGACCACTATTCCATTCAGACTTGGTCATGTTTCAAATTCGTTCAGCCCCTGAGTACAGCCAGACTGATGCACTTCAGTCCATCTCTCCTCTCCCTCTGACACTCTTTAGTTGCACAAGGTGTCTGCAGCACAGCGTGCTTTCCCTCCAGGCTGTCCCGCTGATACTGAGGTGGAAACACGATTCTATTTTATTTTTGAATTCCTGTATTAAACAAGCAGGGTTGGCTCACCAAGGAGCAGGTTTGCATGTGATGTCCATTCAATTAAGCACATAAGCAGATTTTAAATATCAGATTTTCAAAGTGCCAAAAAGTAAAAATTGTCTGATTAATTCAATAACTAGTAAATAATTCACTGTGTAAAACTGACAGGGGAAAGCCTCCACATGGTGTATGCGCAAAGTTCATCCTTTTTCTGTTGCACATTATGTTATTGACATATCAGATACATTCATTCAAACACCTCAAGGTTACTCATTAATTTGCGAGAGTTGAAATCTAATTTAATTCCAGCTACTACTGACATCCTGAAGATTCTACAATAGAGTTTGTAACAGATCTGCCTTCAGTTCAGACTGTGGGCTAAGGGAAATACGTGACAGAGGAAGGGAGAAGTTGCTACTAATTAGAAAATAACGAAAAGAAACCTATCTTGGGAACTTGGCTGATAGGTCACATGGGGCTTTTCACTAATTTGCTGTACTTCCATAACCTCTCTCCACTCCTGCAATACATTATTTATTATCATCCCAGGTATACGGCACACAAAGATTAGGTAAGATTAGATATGGACAGGTATGCACACAATTAATTTTCCTCACAAGACAATGACATTTTGTTTTGTGAGAATTCCATTTATTCTTGAGAGAATTTTTAACTCCAGCTTTGAACAGTTTTCTATATAATATCTACATCACCCTAGTGAGCTGAAATGACATATGTTGGTACATGCAGTTGATGTTCACTTAATTCCTTTTAAATTCTGACTCCCTTCCCTCATGCAGACACCATTTAAAAAAAAAAAAACCTCTTTGTGTTTTCTTCTTTATTTTATTGTAGCTGCATTTTACATCAGTAGTTTTGTCCCTTTTTCTACATCATGCATTCTTTTCAGATTTACTGTCAATGTATGGTATTTAAAAGTATATGGTATCAAAGGATCTAAGGAAAAGAAAGAGAATATGACTAGCATGAAAACATAATAAATGCAAGAGAAGTAGTGGATTGCCCCACATGTGAAGCGGACTGTGGTAACTCATATCAGGCTTCCTGTCACTTGCTGAGACATTTTTCATAAACCCTCGCACGCTTGCATTTATCTTCAATATAAACCCCAAGATGAATTCTCCAAAGACATTAACAATAGATAAATGCTTATTAAACAAAACAGTCTACTCAAGAATAAGTACAGCATCTGTATTAGGCGCAGTAAGATGTTTGTAAAATCAAATATGTATTATGTCTTTTAGCTTGATGGTATATGCTGTTCTATGAAATTTTTTTCAGCATTTGGTTATAATCTTAATAAACATGATGTAAGAGACCACCAGAAGCTCTAGTTTAAAAGATAATGTCTCCGGCACCAGTTTGATTCATAATATATAGGTGGATTTCCTGGACAGCTTATAATAAAGTAGCATTAAAATTAGGGAGAAACAGGAACAAGGGAAGATGACTCTGGATGTATTTCATGTCAGTGGACACAGCAATATTGTTATGAAAGTCTTTTTGTTAAAAGCATTTCAGAATCCAGCTCATAACTTAGCTTAAAGAACAGTAGAATGCACCACTTCTGTCCCCGGGGACACAAAAAAATTCTTTTCCTACAGAAAAAGAACAGCAAAAACCCCACAAAAAACACAATGAAAAAAAACTAAACGAAAACCGGGAGACTTCTACATACTGTATGATAACTTTAAGAGAAAGGATACACGAAAAAGTGCTGCATAATTGACTGCAAAAGCAAATACCGGTTGTCTCTTTCTTTTGAATGCACTGTGCAAGGGTAAATGTTTGTATGGTGCTCAGTGACTACAAACAGTTTCAAATAGGGTGTTGTTTTTCTAAATCTGGTTTTATAGTTGCGTATTTGATGCGTTGCTTAACTATCATTGAATGTGAGATGGACAGAATAAAAATAGGTGCATTATTCATGGATCATTATCAAATATTGGGGAGGTTATAGTTTGTGAATTACTCACATCAGCAGGCAAATCCAAATCCTACAATTACTATCTAAAATTGCAAGGTTAATATGTAATGAGGTTGCAAATTAATCTCATGGATGATGTAAGAGTGTTAACATTACGTGTAACCTTGGTCCTGATAGCCCTTTCATTCAGTAATTAAACTGAATTTGACTCTGGGTGTGTTTTCTTTAGATGGCCCCTGTTCCTGAGTGATATCCCATAAGAGCCCCACACTACTGATGTATTACATTAATATATCATCAGAAGCAGTTGTCATTCCAATGATATATTAGTGTAATACATGAGAATGAGGCTCACTGATGATGTATTTAGTCCTTACAATACGGCATTGTCCAGGGAAGCAAGGGTCCAATAAGAGATTCATTACAATTACAGTATGAAGTCAGCTAATGCACTGCAGGTTGTGAGACGCATTTCTGGTACCAGGTAGGTAATTTTGATGCTAAATCCCATGTCTTGTCATTGTTTCTGGTGCTGCAGACTACAAAATTCGTGACTGTAGTTGAAAATAGTTCCGAAAAATGGACGAGCAATCTCCTGTCTCTATTTACATCTTTCTTTTTCTGCTGTGCTGCTCTGCGTGAGCTATGTATAAATTGTAGGGTATTTTTTTCTTTTGTCTTCCTCTTGGTGTATTTCTGAAAATCTAAGCACCTTAGACCTGTGACCTTCATTTCATGAGTGATTGGAAAGCATTTCTCACTTCCTGGAGTATCCCATAAGCAAATATTAATTAAGAACAATGGTAAGATCTGCATCTTGTTTTGGGTGCTGTCATCACAGCTTTCATAGCCACCGAATCTGTCCTTGCCCAGTAAAAAATAAAGTTTCTGGTATCACTGTGAGTTGGTGATACTGCTGAAACAACATATCATCTTTCTCACTTTTTATCTTAGTGAAGGCTGCAGGTGGATGGTTATTTCCTCTCCTATAAGAAATGGTCATTGTTGCCAGAGCTATCAAGCAAGGAAGATTTGGAGAAAAGCATTTTGTTTAAGGGTTACTAATACATTTTCTGCTAATAGACCTTGCAAAACATACTCTAAATGTAGACGAATTAAAGACTTCTATTCAGCACACCCCATCTACCCCCTGCAGCTCTTTCTGAGATGACAAGAAAGAGCAAGAGAAAAAAATTGAAACTTTCAAATGTTTAAAATACAGGACTACAAGAAACAGGATTTTTTTTTATGCATTGGGAAAGTGGTTACTGCTCACTCTCCTACAGCCTTTGATTGCATCGTAAATAAAATATTAGTTTGAGTCATCCTGGACTTTAGATGTATTGAGATACTGGCTGGAAGGCCAGTTGAAAAGTTGAAATTACGGTGGCGGACCCTTAGGATGGTGATGGCTGGACACAGAATGAAGTGATATGCACATGTATTGAAGAGGAAAGGAAAACATGCAGTAGTTTTATAGCATCTTCTGGCCAAAGTATCCAGCTGAAACCGTTCATGTGTTGAAGAAATTTCTTGCCCTAGGATGATTAGCTTGGGCAGAATAAAGAAAAAAAAAATTAACTAAACAAAGAAGAAACAGGAAGATATTGAAATATAAGGCAGTCCCATGAACTTCAATTGGCAACAGCCTCTGGGCCAGGAAATCGGATTCCACCTCTGAAAAAGGAAAAACAAACAAAGATGAATGTGGTGGGTAATGGAAAAGATATGTGACAATAGGGAGAAGAAGGGTGCAAGTATCATCAGTGGGTCTGCAATGATTAATGTATGTGGGGATAACCACCTCACATATCTTTTAGACATGTGTCTGGAATTTTAAACTTGTTAACACAATCAATAACAATTTGTAGAATAATGGTAACTACAGCTTCAACATGGACTGCCAACCCGGGTCCCCTGAAGCCAGTCCCCCTACAGCTACATACTGGTTTTGCTGATGTTGGTCAGATGAAAAACAATAAAGCCATACCTCTAGGACCTTCATTGTGATGACCCTGATCAGCTGAGTAGTGGGTTGTGTGCTGCCAGGTGATGCGGACCTAGGTGCTCGTGTTACGTTTCTGAATACAGAGTTCAGGATTTCTTCCAGAACAATTTCTCTTTGCTTAGTGATTATATCCACACCTGGATTTGGATTCAGGTGTGAGAAGTTCCCTTGCTACCCTGCAGTTCTAGCATGTCTCAGACAAAGGTTTCAAAGCCCTCGAAAAGCTTAAAGGCCAGGCAGTATGTGGCCTTGCAAGGCATGAAAGCTGGAAAAGGAGCCTTTGGTCACTTAGGGCTCTCTTCGCCTGCTCTCATGCAAGTGACTGGCACAGATAAAGTCTTTTCGTAGCCTTGTTTGAGACAAGTGATCCCATCATGCTCACACCCAAAAGTTGCTGAGGGGTGGTAGATCACTCCCTGTTGTTCCTGAAGGAGACGGTGGAAAGCAGTTTATCTAAACCAGCTAATCTGAACCAGGTAATGGGAGTGTGGTAAACTCAGAACAGACCACTCTGGCCCAGGTGCAGACTCTATGGACTCTGTGAAGGGCTTTGCTTGCCTGCGAGGTATGCTGACTGCAACTCCCTCTGGAACTTCCAAATGCAAGAATGAGTCTCGAATATATTACTTCATAACATGTATCTCTAGCTTTCGTTCAACCTGTCTGGCCTGGGAAACCAAGGCATGAAGGTACAAAGTGATTTGCCCAAGCTGCTACTCTTTTCTTCTAACTGTTCTACCCCAGAAATATATCTGTGTTAAACTTTATTTAACATTCTATTTTACCTTAGGCAATTTTTCACTAATATCTCCTTCTATTTTGCATTCTGCATGTTTGTTAAGATCTGTTTTTTTTAGGTTGTTCACATAACTTCCTCAGAATGCTTTACCGTTAACTCTTTTAATTTATAAGGACCTATTCTACAACCTAATAGAAAAAAAATGCATTAAATCTGTTTGAATTGGTCTTACAGCTTCTTTTTAAAATATCTGAGGTTCCTTATATATGATACATTCATTAAGATTGATCTTGATTGCACACAAATGTCCAATTTAGCAAGACATTATACCCAGTGTCCTTGAGTTTTCCAAAATATTATCCTTATTTCAAGCAGCATTTTTCCTAGACTTGCTAAGTAGTGTATATCTTATCTACATATGCTATCAACAGAAACATGAAGTATTAGACTCAGCTTCCCTGTATTTTGACAGAATAAAGTTGTTATCTAGATGCAAGTGTGCCTAAAGCAAGCTAGTAGAAAAGGAAAAGAACAAAAAGAAAAAAACATATTTCAATGTCATCATAAAACAGCAGAGGAAAGGCAAATCATAATTAGCATTTAATGCTCCAATGTAGTGGACCAATTAGACTTTGAGTATTACGTTAAATGTGTCTTGCAAACTAGATAAAATTGTGTTTTTTTCATGCATATCTATTAGATAAACTTCTTGCTTTTCCCTCAAATGTGTTTTCATATAAACAGACTTAAATAATTGTCTAGAGAATTAAATAGTCTTTATATAGCAAATGTACTGTGCCAATTAAGTACAATGTTGATTATATATTTCTCAATTATTTCAGTGTTTATACTAAATTAATCAACAATATCTACACTACCCAAGGTAGTTTCCTAATAGCGATTCTTCTGTCTCTGTTTGCCAGTTACTTTGCACAGGTAGAGCCTAATGCTGACCAAATCTAAATGGTTCTTTTGTCAACAAAGAATAAGAAAAGAAGAAAAGGTTAAATGAACACTAGGGGGTGGGGAATAAGAGTAAGAAGGTACAATGTCACCTCCATACTGTGACAGCCATGAGTCAATTATTCACGTAGCAATTGGTAATATTTCTGAAATGCTGCAGACTAAGAAGATAATGTAAAAAGCATCTTCCTGGAGACTTCATGATTTTTCCGAGTAAACACCGTAAACAAAAACTGAATGGGGCAAAGTATGTGTGTGTGTGAATATGCTGAAGAGATCAACAATAGCAGAGGGATATATTATCATGGAAAATACATTCGGAAAGCTGGTGATGGAAAAAGAAAGAGTGTACAGGGTGTAAGGGTGAAAGTGCTGGGCTCAGCTAGTTATAGTGAGATTAATGTGATTTTTTAAAAAAACACAACATATTACAATATATAACAATACCAACATGTGTTGATTTCAAATTTATTTCCTGTACCAACACTGGTAGCATAATACACAGAGAAAGAGAAGGGAGAGAGATCTGCAGAAATGCTTGACATCGTGGTAAATGAAAGGAGAGCGACTGTCACAAAAGGAAAATGATTTCTGACCATCACTCGAGTTTTATGCTCTCTACACTAGACATTGCTGTAGGTATGATTTCAGAATAGCACAGACCTTACAAAAAATCACATTTTCTTAAGAAAAACAAAAATAAGAAATTTAGTACCCCCTGATAACAATGTATAGAGTGTGCTTTAAAGTAAAATGTATTCAATCCTGACCTTAAAATAGTATTTCTGTTTCCGGTGGTAGGCTGTCTTTAAGCTCAGAGAAGCATAAATATTCCAGCAATGCAAATTTTCTCTAAGGTAGTGCAAAATCCCAGTTCCACAATATGATATTTTATTCAATTAGAATATAACGAACTAAAGGCTCGGGTGAATCAGAGGAAAAAAATGTCATATGGTATGTTTTTCTCCACTTCATTTGCCGACAAGTGACTGTAAGATGAAAGGACAAATGGCAGAAAGGCAGGCAAAATTCCAGCCAGAGCAGTCAGTGTCTACACTGAAATAGAACGGGTCCAATCTTTCCTTCACGGGATTATAAATGGCTTGTATGGGCTGTCATGAGAGACCCTTCAAGGTAAGAGCAGGGCCCCAAACTTTTTATTTTTAACTACTTAACCATCTGACTTTTTCACTCTAATTTTCCGTGTTCCCTCAGATCCTTGTGCGACTCCCCAGTTTGTCATGCATTCCAAGCCACAGGATGTGTCAGCTTAGTGATATTTGTTAGCTGGTCTGTGTGCCTCCCAGCCCCTACAGCCTCCCTTTTCTGGGCTCTGATTTCCCACTTTCTGATGGAGGAAATGTCCCTTTTTCACCACTGCTTTTTTCCTCCTTTTTTTTTCCGGTTGTCCAATCTCTTCCCTGGGACTGACTTTCTTGCACTTTTGCACACTCGGGCTTGTTTCCCCCTGCCCTTTACTCCCCACTAGAAGCCTTCACCTTCACACACACAAAACCCAAGTTGCACACTGTGGTACAAAAGAAATCTCCAAATTATCAAGTGCAAAATTAGCATTAAAAATTGTAAGACAACAAACAATAGGGCTTTTTATGTGGTTTTTGTAATTGCATGAAACTAGTTACTTTGGCAATTATTGTTTGTGCCTGATTAGCATGCAAAATGGTTTTTTAGACTAACCCGCACACAAAAGAAACCATTTGTGATGAGAACTGTGCTTTGTTTAATGTTAGACACCATTGTATTTGCTTTCCTAATATAACAGTTCTAATTAATACCTAGCACTCATCCTGAGTTTTTCAGCTTGAAAAAGCCGAAGGTGACAATTGAGTCACAATTCCATGGCACTCTTTGTCAGTACTTGTCAAAATATAGCTAAGTCTTTAGGAGTTGTGATCTAAATACTAAGAAAAAGTTAATAGTCCAGAAAGAATCTCTCTCTAGGTAACTTAAGTAAAAAAAAGAACTGCAGATTAACCTCTGGTTAAAAGCACAACATTAGTAATACCTTACTGTTAAATGTGGTCTTGGTAAGACTGTCATCTGTCTGAATACTGACTTTTCCTGGTTGTTGTCATCTGACCTTTATCTGTTCATCTGATTCTTTAATTTTTAGTGATTCATTAGAACAGCATGGGTGGATTAGTGACAAAACTTGAAATCAGTTTATCAGTATATGCACAATTTTCAAAGGTGATTGCTCACTTGTCTTTGAGGAGTAATTTTTTTAAAAAAATTTGTATTGGAATGATGATGACTTCATTTCACTTATGTTTTCTGAATTTAGCTTAAATTCTTCACAGAACAGCTAGAGGTAGTGGTAGGGAAAACGTGAAGACTCCTGCTGAGGGGTTGTCTCCAACTTCATGTTTGTGTATGAGTAAGTCAAGAAAGAGCCAGTCCAGTGACACTTTGCCAGTGTAGCTTTGTAATTATCACAGTATGAAATGATCATGTTGTGTGTTTTCTTTTCAATAATAGATATTTATAAAGAACTTTGTCATTCACAGGCTTGGCCTATGAACACCGCACTTCCATATTTTCTAGTTTGCTTAGACCCACTGAGAAGCTGACTATCGAAAGTGAAATTGCCCACTTGGCCCCCATAATTCAAAACTTCCCTCTCAACTGGCCTCTTTCTAGTTCATTAACTTCCAAGGAAGTACATTTTTTTGTGTGTTTTATTCTGTCCTGGGTTCAAAGGTTAAATGCAAGGAGCCCTGATCTCTCTTTCTTTGCTGGAGCCTAGTCTTGGCGATGCTGTACTGAAATCAGCTGGTATATCTGCTGGCTTCAGCAAATGCAAAACAGAGCCATCAGTTATTCTGTACCTTAGTCTTCATTCTGAACACGGAGAAGACAACTTTGCTGACTGAACTCATGCATCGATGGCCCTGACTCCGGAGGTGATGTGGCCAGTATGCGCACAGAGTTTATTAATTCAGCTTGTCCACATCTCTCACTATGGAGCTTCAATTACAAACTCAAGTTGTTCATACCATCAAGATTTGCCCAGTGGAAGCTGCATTTTCCCAAAAATAAGCTAGCTGAAGAAAAAGCAGGTGGATCGGGGATGGAAGTGGAGGGAAGGGGAACTGGTCACTGGTCACATGTTCTGTAGCTTTCCCCTCCACTGCCTCCTTTTGTCACAGCTCCAGGAAGGGGATTATCCAGTCCTTTGTCATGGTGCTACCTTTTCAGCTGAGTGAATATGCACACAAAATATGAGAATTTGGAAGTCAGTTCTCATCCTCTACCTATTAAATGCTATTGCCACATGATAAGAATAACATATCTACATCTATTATTAGTTTGGTTTTACATAGATAAACTGGGTACTTGTATGGCAATTTTATCAAACCAAAAAAAATAGTATCAGCAAGTGACAGCATCAAGAAGAACAGGGGAGAAACAGAGAAAATTACAGAGACAGAAACTGAACTAAGACACTGGCTTCCAAACTAGGCTTGATTTTTATTCTTCATGTTCAGCTTATGAGGTCTTCAAGGGTGTTTAGGTGACTGGCTGTCTACTCAGTGGTGTTCCAAAGTTTCCACTAGTTGTCTTGAAACATAGTTTAAGGTAAATTCCATGAGGCTCCTAACCCAAATATTTCATTTGAGAACATCTTTGCAACTAAGGCGTAACTCTGCACATGCCTATGGATGAAGCAGCCTGCACAAAAAGCCATGGGGGTGTATGAATGAGGCTCACAGTCAAGTGACAGGAAACTGGCTCCATATTTCTCATGTTCTGGCAGATGAAGGGGTTTCATTGCAAGTAAATTTCTCAGTCGCGCTTTCTGAGAGGAGATTTTTCATTCTCTAAAAAGTTGCTTTAGTTCATATAATTCAATAAGCCAAAATATAATATTTATGGTAAAATATTTTGGCCATATAATAATCCATAAAATAATTAATTCATAAAAATAATAGAATTAATAACATTATGAAATTAGTGGAGTTTAGGCAAGCTTACATGACACAATGAAATATGCACAGCGCCAGGAGCATGGTTCTACTTCCACTTGGTGCTCTGCAGAGAGACTACTTTAAACCCCAGGAGTAGTGCAGCTGCATTAGTGTTGCAGTGTGGCTTGAACTGAGTGCAGCTACTCAACCGATTAGCTTAGACCCCAGGGAGCAGTGGTCAGTTGCCAAAGACATCTGGCTGCTTGAGAAAAAGACCCAGCTACCAGACCACACCTCTGGAACATCAGGGGCTTGTTGTAATGCTGCTGCATTTCTGTTCCTTCCACAGGAGGAAAAGGATGTGCGGTGAATGGAGCAAAAACTGTTGCAGAAAGAGGTCAAAATGGTCCTGCAGTAAACCTCCTCAAATCTTGCCAGTAGCAGCCATCATCACCTGTCCTTTATTTTCCACATTTTCACCTCTCTCCCGGGAGAGAGAGATTTAATAAGCTGTTATTAAATAGCTTCCTCTTCCTCTTCCTGTCTTCCTTCTTCTATTTTTTGTGATAATTTCCTGTTGGAATGATGAAATACAGTGTTTCCTAAGGCACTGTCAAACTGACTGTGCTGGGCACCCCACCACTCTGGCCACCCTGATTCAAAGCTAGCGAGCTCTAGGCTGCAGAGTCCCTCAGCACCATTGTAAGTGCCTGATTTCCTACCTCTATGCATAGGACGGCCCAAGTAACTCCTCTAGTTAGGCAACCATTCTCTCCCATCCGTTAATATGTTTCTACAACTTTCTGTCTTAGCCTGTTCTTTTTGCAAAAACAGATGCCTTCTACCTGCCTTACCACAGAAATCTCAGCAGAGTGACTTGAGCACACAACTGAGCAAGTGGAAGCAGAATAAGATTCTTAGCTCTTTGCCCCATCAGGACTAGTGCATGCTTCTTTTAGCTGTGCTGCTTGCAAAACCCAGATTAGATCAGGAATCCATGAATGGCATTGTGTTTTGTGCTAGAAACATTACGGTTGCATCTATACTGGTAGGTGGATTTGGCCAGAGACCACTCTCAGGCAGCAGGGCTTAGAGCTTAAATCCATACAGTGAGGCTCTCTTGTCCCCAGAAAAGGGTGACTATGTCCAAATGACCTATTTGAAATGGTCTTTTGCCCTGGCATTATCTGGAAGAGAGATGGTTAGCTGATGCCAAAAACAATTCCAGGGACTGTGCTAGCAATTTAATTGCATGAACAATCTTGTCTCAGTGACTGAGCCCACAGAACAGATGTAGGCTAGGGATCTCAGTTTATCCCTGTAGAGAATGGGCTTAGTGACACAGTATTGCATGCATTGCAGCCTGGTTGGGAAGTTTAACTGATATTTATAAAATATGCCAAATCCTTGCAAAAAAAATCTGCATAAGTAATAAGTATTAATAAATGTGATTATATTAAACCAGGTCTGTTTTCAGTCATGTTTTATAAGACCACAGTTGTATCAGTAAGCGAGATTTCATATGAAAGATCAAACATTTTGCTTTCCATTGTAAGCCATTCTTTGTAAGCTTTTCCAATAAAAACAGCAGAATATCTCATACATGTTGAAGTTTAATGACATTCTTAAAGACTAAGCGTTCATTTGCAAATGGCAAGCAATAATACTGAATTTCTCTTTATCAGACAACTTTTACCATGTATTTCAAGCTTAATGTTATCAATAAGTAACAAATTAGCAAGTTTAAAGTTTACATTAAAACTAATGTAATTTGCATCTCAGGTGCGTTTTAGCTTTAATCAAACCTAGGTAAGCAAGATTTTCTGCTTTGTTCAATTTTTTTAAAGTTGAAGTCTGTCACATCCTCAAGCTGAACTAGTTCTTAGCACTTAAAAAATGTTTTTTCACAAATTACATTCAATGAGAAGAAAGACTGCATAGTTTAGGTGAAAGGTGGTTCTAAGCCTCTGCAGCAGACTTTTTAGTTTCCAGTCCTTTATTAAGTGAAAAAACAGAGGCTTTTAGGGGTGGAGTACTAGTGCTGACAATTCTCGTACTTTGACACAGGGCTTTGACTCTTTTGGTGCCAAACTATACTTAAAAGTGCTACCAACACAACTCTGACAGAGTGTGAAAAAAAAATCCCTAACTGACACAGCTGTGATGTTTTCCTTGCAATATTACCTCTTATACTTTTTGGAAACTACTATAGAAGTAACTGTTAAAAAGGAATCTTTTGATTATATAAAGTACCTCTCCATTCAAAGAATTTTCTAGTATAATTCACATAACAACCTCTTTTTAGTGTAGACCAAGCCTGGGGCTCTGGCTTTGTGTTACGGATAAATCTTCACAGGTAATATACAGGATTTTAACTCCAATACAGGGGTTGGAGTTTACAGTGTGTGAAGTGGGATTTCTAACTCATCTTCAGTTCACTTCAAAACTCACTCCCTAAATGACCAATATTGCAATGCTATGTCCTCCTCTTTCTCTCGAAACACAGGGAGAAGCCTCATGACCTTTCAGTGAATATGAAAGTCTGCATGAGGCACTCTTTGAAGAGATGGTCATAGCTGCAATAGCAAAGGAAGCCAAGTTTGTTTGCTAAGGAGAGGGCATCAGGTTTTGTTTTACAGTTATGACATTGTATTTGAACAGGACTCTGGCAGAGAAAGACATTGGAGCTTATGGTTAAGAGCCTCGTGACTGTGCATTACATGCTGTAGCTCATATAGGAACAAATCCTCAACACCATGCTTGTGCTGATTGGTACTTTACACTCACTGGGATAAACTCATGCCCGACTGAATCCCCTGACCTTCTGGCTTTTTTCCATTTCTTATTGTTTGAACCTTCAGAACTCCAGAGGGTTCCCAGACCGGTCACATGGCCTTGGTTGCTTACTTTCTTCTTCCTCTTGAAACTGTGGGCTGTTGAACTTGATTGTAGGGCTTTTAACCTTTCTTGGATGCCTTCTTATACATCCCAAACACAGCTTTTCAAAGTCTTTCTTCCTTCCCAGCCCCGTTCCTTCCCATTTCCCCCTCAAAACACTTTCTGTGAACCAAAGAAAAGGGAGAAGGGTTGTTTTCAACAATTTCACTTTTTTATAGGGGCTTTTCTTCCCCTCAAAACCACTTTAGGAACAACTGTATTAATTTCTGTCTCAGCCATTCAAAGAAAAGTGATTAAAGACAGTTGTTTCACTTCTACAAGTTCCATTAAAAGAACCCTGAATCTCACACAGCATATGCATGCACATAAGGATCCAAAGCTTGTCTTTGAGCAACTTCAAAACTAAAATGAACTCAGCCTTTGCAGAAGACACTTCCAAGAAATATCATGGAGTACAATGCCATGTATCACTTCTCTTTGGTGACTCCTGAGTCCTCTTAGCGAAGGAGGAAATATTCCTCATATCCATGGGAACATACTTACATAGCAAGTATCAGAGACAAGTGGCAATTGAGCAATGAGCTACCACAGGGCTTACTGATGCCTGTTTAAGTTGCACTTTGAGGTAGCAGGTCAGGGGTCGAGTGCCTTCAATCACCCAAGAAGTGCGTCAGTAGCCAAGCAAACACATCCAGTGTGGCTTATTGATGCTGGAGTACCATTCAGTCATTGAAAGTTTAATTATCTGAGCATTCTGGGGTCCTGTGCTCAACTCAGAGGCTTTTCTGCATTTGCCTTCACCTGTGTAACATGGCATTAATTTTGGAATACCACATCTAAACAATTTTAAGGAGTATTCAATATATCAATTAATTTAAAGAAAATCTGTAAACTCAGAAGAAAAAGAAAAAAATTGGAATGGCAGAGGGTCATTATCTGTTGAACATAATAGTTTCAAGTACCTTTGCAGCTGTGTGTAGAACAGGTAATTGACAACCTTAAAAAAAAAAAGTGGCATGCTTTGCCAGTCCTCCCTGCATCCTCCAAACAAACTGCAACATGTTGGCACGTGTACAGCCTGAATGGTGTGACTCCCAGGTCAGTAACAGTAGCTGGTAAGGAAGGGTTCTTGCATAGCTGTTTGGGAGAGAAGAGGGGAAAGTTAACACAGAGAGCTCTTTTTTAGGGGAAATGTGTGCATATTAAGATTGTCACAGAGCTGTAGGCATGGCAATGGATAGTGGAATGACGAGAAACCCTAATACAAAAGCTAGCTGGAAAGGGGGTCAAGAACCTGTGGAAGAGGTGTATGATCTGGGCTTAAGAAAGAGGTGGGAAGAAAGGAAGAAAGTAATTTCCTTGTCATGGGAGGACAGCATAGAGGACTGGTGTGGGGACAGTGGAGATGCATAAAACTCTATGAAGGCTGAATGTGGGACTGATAGGAATAAACTGGTACTGAGTTGCATGAGTGTGGAGTTCCCTCTGAAAAAGAAGAAAGGCAGGCTGAAATGTGGAACTTCTGATGTTCAGTGGAAGAGAACAAATTACATATGGACTTGTATCGAATTTGCAATAATTATGCATCCACAGAGTTACAAATACTGTTTAACATAATCACTTCAGAACATTTTTATGTATCATCTTTTCATGCTGTGACAGATTATGTGTAGGTTTTATAAAGGTTACACATCTTCCTTCTGTGCTTCCTACAGTATGCATAATGTGCTGAAACTCTTTCTAAATGCTGACTTTCTGAGAAAGGTTTAGGAGACAAAGAGCCTTAGACTCCAGAAACATCAGAGTTCAGCTCAACACCTGTTTGGATGCTAAGGCTATTTTTAAGCAGTGCACATAGAAGAGATCTCCAAGCTGATGCCTGGATGAGCCTGTGGCATACAGCATCTGCCTTGGGGCCTGGATGTCACAGAATCATAGAATCACAGAATTTTAGGGGTTGGAAGGGACCTCTGTGGGTCACCTAGTCCAACCCTCCTGCCGAAGTAGGGTCACCTACAGCAGGCTGCACAGGACCTTGTCCAGGAGGGTCTTGAATATCTCCAGCGAAGGAGACTCTACCACCTCCCTGGGCAGCCTGTTCCAGTGCTCCATCCTGTGGAGGAAAGCTGTGCACCTATGCCAGATGTAAGTCACAATCTTCAACAGAAGTCCTCACCCTGAACAACCAGGAGAGGAGGAATATTAGATGTCATCCAGCTCTGTCAGAAGTGCAATTTCGATATTATCTGGGGCCTTTTTCATTAATACAAGGCAAAAGTGGAAAGAACACATTGTATCAGAAACCACCGTATTTTATAGGAAGAGAACTGGAGGAGCAATTTTCATTTTCACCCATCAGCGCCTCCTGCATCTTAAGACAACACAGGCTTGATGTCCCTTTCACTTCTCTTTCCCCGATTCACAGTGCACACAAGGACTCCCCTGTGTTTTCACTCCTTGCCTTATTGATGGTCCTTCTAGGCTGATGAAAAGCCTTGAAGGGATTTTGCAGCTGACCATGCCTTCTTGTTGACTCATTCCCACTTGCAGAGGAGAAACCTGTTTGTTGATGTTTTTTTCTTCCTTCGTCATGCGTTTCTGTGTAGCTAGTTGCATGTCCTTACCATGCTAGACATGGCATCTCATTCAGTGCTAAAGGTCACAACGATAGGTAGCAAATCAACACTAGTATGCAGAGTTCATGTCCCCAGAAAGGTGGTGAAGGAGCCCAGGAGGATGAAAAAAGGCTCATCTATCATCGAAAGAAAACACTCAATTGGAAAACTCACCCCACAATAATGCAACACACTTTGTGGCTTCCTCCATTTCTCTGTGTGTAGATTACACAGACATGCTACCTTTCCATGCACTCCCAGTAGCTGAACCGTGATCCCAGGGAAGCTAACACGTTGCAGGCATAAAGCAACTCTTGAATTTTCTGTGGGAAGCAGGAGTTTGTAAGATCAGCTCTAAAGAACACAGAGTTTTTTCACTGAATGCCAGGTAGGAAATCTCTAACTGAAGTTAGGACCCTTTAGGGTCTTACGTTTCTTTAAACTCCTAAGCATTTCTTCCCTAGGGATATTTTTAGGGAAATACACTAAGAAAACATCATTACATATGTATCATAGGGAAAAAAAACATAATAAAACCTAACCAAAATACCCCCCTCACACCTTTCCTTTTAAATTTATCTTTGTTTATTAGCTGAAGAGATGTAATTTTTCTTTATTTTGAGGTGGCTATAAAGTCCTATGTTAATTGATAGCCTTTAGAAATACATACGTGATTTGACTGATGTAAAAACCTGTGTTAATTTCCCAAGAAGCCCAGTGCTGCACCGGGCAAGAACACAGTATGAGTATTTACTGTGGCATTCAGCAGACATTTTCACCCTGTAGTGGCACTGCAGCTTAGTGAGACCATCTTCAGAAGATGCCCATTAATGATGACACATGAAGTGCTGATAAAAATACAATTACATTTTTTTAGATTAAACATATTTGCTCAAATTCATGTTTGGGTACTTCTAATCCAGCCATGTAATGGTGTTTACCATGCATAATGCCTTTCCTCTTCCAGGCTACAAAAAAAAAAAAGTCAAATAAAATAATTTATGTCAAAAAGTAAGAAACACTCACCAAACAGATCATTATGTTTCTAACTGTGTGCTGTTGAAGGCATTAAAGCAATTTACTAGTGTCAAGTTTAAAATTTAATGGGTTTGATGGATTTTGTTTTAAGCTTTGGCTTAGAAATTATTATTATTATATTTTTATAATCTTTTTTGTATACTTAGCCATTTAAGACTCGAAATACATGAACACTGCCTGCCAGATCATCAGTTATCTTTTGTTAAATGCTGTTGCATTTGCTGAAATTTATTTTGATCAATGTTTAAGAGTTATGATCTTCACCTCAGCCCAGACCATAAACATTCTTTTGGCACTTCCCTGTTCCTAAAATTCCTTAGGAATCAGTCAGAAAGAAGTACACGCTAACTATATTTAGGATTTAACTAATGAAGTAAGAAATAGTTCTAGCTTCCCTAATCTAACTCAAGTAATGTTATTAAATCAGGAAATCTGATTTATTTTTTAAACAAGATAAATGTTAGATGCAGATATTTTTCCTGTGTGCAGGATGTACACTTCTGTGCAGCTTTGCCATTCCCTTGCTGGAGTCCCAGGGCTGTGCAAGCAAAAAGTGCCCTCCTGCTGAGGCCACTCGGCTGCTGCTTTCTGGTGTTCATGTGTAGCCAGCGATACAAGGGCTCTAGTTCAAGTCCCTGCCGCCGCAATATGCAGCTGAGAATCTATATATCCTGAAAGTACCTATCTCAGTAGCAGTGTCAAAGATACATATATATGCGTGTGTATCATCTTCATTTGTGGTTGCAATAAAAGTCGGTGTACTGGGTGAACAGCTTTAAAAACTGAATGCAGACTTTGCTGGTTCATGATTTTATGCATCTTTCGTGAAGTTGCTACAGTTTTTAATTTGCAAAATAATGGGGTATTCGTACTGGTCTGAAATACTTACTCTGTCATTTATGTTCTCTGCTTGTTAATTTTCATGTCTGTAGTGTCTTTCTGTTCACTATCACTTCCTTAGATTGAAGATAGTCTTTGAAACACATTTTTGCTTTTTGAACTAGTTGCTTGACAAGTAGTGATTGGAAAAATAGTTTCTAACAAAGAAAGTAATTCTAAATTAGATATTGCTTTTCTCCCAGTTGAACCAAGGCCCTGTATACTTTTTGGAAGGTTGGAGTTTGAACATTTTTTATAAGAAAAGAACAAGTTCTTCAATGATTTGTCAGTGGACTATGGAGTCATTCCACTGTGGGACTGCAGTTCTTACTCGGGCTACTCTGGCTGCCTAGAGACCCAGAGGCACGATGAAATTATCAAACATCAGCCGAACTTGAACACATGTCTATCCATATGCTCTGAGCTGGTACAAAGGTAAGATAATGTAACTCAACTTAAAGCCTATAGCTTATATTGTAGGTGAGGTCGAGCTGGCTGCATACTATGAGTGAACACATACACGTGTGAGCTAATGTACTGCAACTTGCTAAGCCTCATAAACTTGGTCCAGTCCATAAATCACACATCATGTGTAATCTCAGTGTCAGTTCTGGGTGACAGACATCCATGCCTTGGCACTAACCTTTAATAACCTGGTAGTCTTTGAAGGACGTTTGATATGATGATCCACTTTGGTCTGGTTCATTGTTTTTGTGCTCCTACTGTGGTAAGAAGGGAGAAACAAATAGCCTTATCTCCCTACTAACATTCCCTTAGCATGAAAGACTAGTGGGTGCATGTCTGGCGTTATGGTGTCCTGTGCCATTCCTCCTCTCCCACCCTAAAAAACCAGGACATTAAAAATGAAGCAGATGAGATGCTGGGCCAGTACTGCTTATTTTGTAAAAGTTTCTACACAGCTTTTTATGAAACATTTGTTAATGAAAGCCACACAAAATATTTTAAACTGAAGAAGTTAGGGGTTTGTGTCCACAAGGAACAAATGCATGTTTTAAGTGAGGTTTCCTTCTAGAACGCCACAAAGAGCCATCACTGAAAACAGTGAAAATTATTTTGTGGTTATGCAAAATATATGACTCATATGTGGGCAGACAGAGAAAAATGAGATTAAAAAAATCACAAAATTATCATATATGTCTCATTTTCTTTGGTTTCACACAGTGTTTATACTACAAATGTGGTGAATGCAGTTTCCTGTGCTATATTTCTGTAAATTATGTTTTTTTGAACTGTGTATTTTGGAGGCTAAAAAGGTGAACTTTGACTTAATGACTAATATAACATTAAAAATTCTATATAGAATTGCAACAAGATCATCTCATCTACATCTCCATTTTCCAAGGAGGTGGAATCCCTGTCTCTAGCCTTCTGATCTCTGGTACTGGTCTGCAGCAAATCCAGCCCTGGTGATACAAGCCAATACTGTAATCTGCTTCTTCATATGGCTCGTAGCTCTTCTTTTAATGCAATAATATTATTTGCCACATTATTTTTAGGAATATGAAGGAATTACATAGAATAAATTTATTTTCTGTCTGTATGTTCAGATTAATTTCATTTATGCTCAGCGGTTACTGCACTGTGATATCCAACCAGGAATATCCAATTCTTAAACCAAAATAGTCTCTTGAAAATACAGGGTCAGAATAAGGTTTATGGGAGTAATGCTTAAAATCAGAAACCTCCTGATCTTTTTCTCAGTAGTATAGTTTAAGTATTCCTCTTAATGAAATGAAGAATTTAGGGCTTACTAAAAAAAGGTGTAGCAGCAAAAGGATTCTCCTTATCCTCCTGTTGTCTGCAAAGTTAATAAAACTATAATGCAGCTATGTGCCCATTTGTTTTTAAGGGCGCACTTATGGAGACCAGAAATTCACTCTGAAGAAGAATTCTAAAAGTATTATTGTACCTTGCAGTGCACTTGATGTTGTTTATTGTTGCCAAGGCCCTCTAGTCTCCTCTCTCCACCAAACTCAAGTACATAAAGCTCTTCCTACATATACCTCCCAGGACACAAACGCAAGTGTTTTTTTTCTAAATACAATGATATACTTAATGCTGATGCTGTGATTGAGAAGAACACAGGACAACTACCAACAAGAATGCAAACAAGGTCAGGTTAAACCGCTTTATCTTGTGTTTGTCAAGGGTCGGGGCAGACTCTGTTCTGCTGACATGGTAACTTCTCGGGCCACTGTAATTTAGCTGAAGGTCTAAATCTAACATTTCAGGCAAGCCTAATAGTAATAGAGTTCAGTCCTTCCAAGCATCTCTATGGGCTGTTAAAATACCATAATCAGTAAAAGTATAGCTCTTTAAGTAATGTTACCTTTCCATCTCGATTTTCCTTGCTTTATAAAGAGAACAATAACTTTCTCACTGTAATGCTGCAAGGCTTCCTTCATTAATGCACGTGTGGCACCTTGAAATTTATGAGTAATAGATTTTGGACTTTAATGAGAAATAATAATGATTTCTTTAAAAATCCTTGGTCCTATACTAAAGAGAATAGCAAAATCAACAAATTAGAAACTCCTTACTTTTTTAAAAGGAAAAGTTAATCTGTTGCTTGTTTGTTTCATCAACAGGATTTAAAGTTTTATCATAGTATTTCCACACTAAGTGGTCTTCATCATGCAATAATAGTTTGACAAAACTCAAAAAATGGAGCAAAACTTGGAGGGAGGATAACTACTTTCATATTATAAATTATATGTAAAATGGATGGTTTTCATAATGACACATAATGCACTGCTTTAACTGTCTACATTGTATTGCACGATGCTTTGTCTGTGTGGAATTGCACCAGCTGTACCTGCTGTGCCTTTGTAGAGTCCTATTCAGCACTCCTTATTCACTCCCTCCTTTGGCAAAGCCCCCTCTGAAGTCAGTGTGTGATATGCTACAGTAAGACATGCTGAATAGGACCCTTAAATGATAACTCCTTGGAGGAGGAAACTGCCACTTTTCTCACACTTCTCTTACTGTATAATGCAATTTGGACTGAAGATGCTATGAAAATACTACTAATAATAGATTGAGCTCCTATATCAGGCAAATCATGACAGTTCTCAAGAAATGCCATCCTTTTTTCAGCAAAAAGGAATCAAAGAAGGTTTTGGTATAGCAGCGTTGCTGGTACTTATAGATATTGTCAGCACTAGCTTTTAAGATTTTGCATACAAAGTCCAGAAACATTATGTGAAATGTTAAAATGTCAAAAATTAATATTTTTCAGAAAAGTATTATAAACTTGCAAGATTTATTAAGAATTGGCATCTTTTCAGCCTCTGGACCATAACTATGCCTTAGACCTAAATCTTGTGCTAGTAGATAAGGTACAGCTATTTATCTTTTGAGGTTACTCTAAGTTCTATATTAATCCACTTTTAGGCTTTTCAAAAAGTGAATTTCCACAAAACCTTTGTCTGTTCAAACATTCAAGTTTTGTTGGGCTTCCACAATTTTTATTTTTAGTTTTGATGAACTAGCTATGCCAACAAAACCCAGCCAGTTTTACATGTTAAAAAATAGAACACTTTAAACAATTTGACTAAACGCCTTTACAGCTTTGGTTTTAATTAGATGTTTTGCTTCTTCAGCTTACTGGAAAGAGCTAGATAGCTTCTAACCACGTCAGTCTATAAAACAGCAGGTGTCAACTTTAACTGCCTCTGAAAATTTTAAATGTATTCAATTAATAGAATCCGTTAGAGAATGATGCTTTTTATGTTCATTTGTCTTATGCAAGGTTTGCAAACATGTTTTCTTTCTGTACGCAATGTTCTTGTTGATTCTGTGACCCAATTATTCCTAAAATTTTTTAATGTCAGAGTACAGTCAGTTAGTGCTCTCATCTTAATATAATCCATCAGAAAAATGGATTGTGCCACTGGTGTCATTTGGGAAGGTAAGTCTCTCTCTTTTCAGGAAACCAGAGCAATCTTGCCACCAGAACAGTAAGTGGTTATCTGAGCAATGATAGGTGAGAAAATGGATAGGTTTGAGATGTGAAATGGATGGCTACTTCTATTCTGAACTCAATATACTCACTTACATGTGTAGCTAGATACCTTTGTAGGCTTCCCTGGGACAGGAGTGAAAGAACTGCAGAACTGGGGAGACACTGTGGAACCGGACTTAAACATTTGTAAGATGTGCATGCAAATATATGCAGACACACATGCGTAAGTGCAACTAAAAGTAAGCATGCTTGTCCTTCAGCCAGCAGAAGGCAGCTAGATTTTTCAATTTATGCTAGCTTTGTGTGTTATTCTGCTACCTCCATTATAATATTAGAAATCCTCTCCTATATCTTGTTACACCTCCAAGCATTTTTCTCATGGAAAAATGAATCAGGTTATAAAGCTGTAGTATCATGAGGGTCAACTAGAAAAGACAAGACTTTGGAAAAAAGTTTTAATGTTGTGTACTGGGTTTGCATGGCCAGTCTTTGGTAATGGAGGGGGTTACAGAGGTGGCTTCTGTGAGAAGCTGTGAGAAGCTCCCACTGTGTCTGATAAAGCCAGTGCCAGCTGGCTTCAAGACAGACACGCCACTGGCCAAGGCCAAGCCTGTCAGCAATGATGGTAGTGCCTCTGTGATAACATATTTAAGAAGAAAAACCCCCTTCTGTAAAGGCATTTTGCAACTGGAGGAAGGAGTGAGAATCAAAGAACAGAATCATAGAATCATAGAGTCATTAAGGTTGGATAAGGCCTCTAAGGTCATCAAGTCCAACCATCCACCCAACACCACTATACCTATGAAACCACCTGTCCTTATCTCAAACCATGAGCCTTGCATGGTATGTTTTCTCCCCTGTCCAGCTGAGGACTTGAAGTGATAAAGCATCTTTGGTGGGCACCTGGCATCCAGCCAGGCTAAACCACAACATGGGTGTCTTGAGTGACCCATTTTCCTTGAAAATAGTCTGCATGTGAGGATGAAAGTTACATAGGACACTGTCCTATTTACCCAGTACTAGTTACTCTAATTTTTATGACATCAGGCGTAATATGATGTCCAAGCATTGCCTTGTCTTCCTTTGAGCAGATCCTAGGAAGAGTTTCCAGTGAGTGAATGCCTAACTCAAAAAGTAAGAAAGGTATCTTCATAATGTTATGGGACCAGTCAAGCATGAGGGAGTGGCAAACTAGGAGTAAACCACGCATGTACTCTGTGTGGACCCATCATGTTTTCTTGTGTGCCAAGTCTTAAGAAATGGGTATAAATCCTGAAACCCTTGCAGATAAATTAATAATTATATCTTCAAGCTATAGTATTTTTGGTTAACATGACTTTTTAAAAGACATTCTAAACTAGGTGTGAAATATATTCTGAACACACTGCTACTCCAGACAACAAAATTCAAATTGTGCTGATTGCAGCTGGGGTAGAGAAAGTTTTCTTGATAGTGGCTAGTATGGGGCTATGGGTTTTTTTTGGGTTTGTGCTGAGAACAGTGTTGATAATTTAGGGATGTTTTATTTATTGCTGAGCAGTGCTTACAAAGAGTCAAGGCCTTTTCTGCTTCTCACACAATCCCACCAGAGAGTATGCTGAGGGTTCTCAAGAAGCTGGGAGGGGACACAGCCGGGACAGCTGACCCCAAAAGACCAAAGGGATCTCCCATACCATGTGACATCATGCTCAAGAATAAACTAGGGAGAAGATTGGCCAGGGGGGCTGGCTGCTTGGGGACTCCCTGGGCATCCGTTAGTTGGTGGTAAGCAACTGTTTTCATCTGCAGCACTTCTCTTTCTTGAATTTTATTTTTCTCTCTTTGTTAATTTGCTTTTCACTACAACATGTCTTTATTATTATTATTATCATTATTATTATTATTATATTTAAGTTATTAAACTGTCCTTATCTCAACTTATGAGTTTTCTCACTTTTACCTTTCTAGTTCTCTTCCCCACATCCTGCTGGGGTGGGCAGTGAGGGAACAGCTGTGTGGTATTTAGTTGCCAGCTGGGGTTAAACCATGACACCAATCTAGGTGAAAAAATTTCATCTGTAGTTTACAATGGTGATGGATAACCAGAATAAAAGAATCCCGAGTTGGGCAGATCATGCCTGCAGGAAATGATGTTTCAAAGTCAGGGGAAGCTGATCACATCACCTGCTTGAATTGAAAGATGTCTTTCAACCTGTCAAAAGTGTTTTCCTTAAAAGCAAATCAGGAAGAGATAGGTGAATCTCTCAAAATGTACTAGCAACACTGCATGCATGAAAGAAGAAAGAAAAACAGGGATGCTATGGAGAAGAAATTAGAAAACAAAGTAAAGAAGCCAGAAGAGTTTGCAACAAAGCAGAAATGTTTTTAAGTTGTTGCTGATTGAAAAAGATTTTCTTAAAAAAAGAACTCAAGAAAGCACCAGGGGAAAAACAGAAAAAAAAATAAAAGTGAAACTGGTGGATCTACAAAAAAGAAGAATAAAGGAAGATGTTAAAACATGTAGACACTTCGACTGTAAGGGATGATCTAGCAGCAAATACATAAAGAAAAAAAAAGATATTGCTATTGGAACCACTCTGGATGTGCATTGGCATTACTACAGAGAGAAGGCAGAGCTGAGAAGACAAATTGTTGTTTCTTCCATTTCTGGGTCATGAGGAGACACCTGTAAAGGCAACAAGTAAGTTCTTTATGAAAGAAAAAGTTTTCAGAAACTACCAAAAATTAAGGAAGGGTCTTATCATGTGACAGTGGTAAAGAATCACAAAAAATTTTGCTTCTCAGGACACTGAGAAGGGACCTTTATATTCAAATAAGGCAAATAATGTTATACTAGCAGCTTTCTCAACTGTCTCTGACCGCTCTCTATAGATCTTTCTTTCTCCCTGCTATGAATTTAAAGGAAACAATGTCAGGTCTACCACATCCATTTCTTATGAGAAGAGAATTTAAATATTATTGCTAACTTTTAACAAGTTCAGATGAGTCTATAGCTTCACCGCTTGTCCAGAAGTGATAAATCTGTGGTCATAAAGATTCACATGAATACCAAGTTGCTGGATTCAATGAACTTGACTTTATGTTGTTAAAGTATTGACAAAAGCCTGAATGTAAAAGAGAACTGAGTCCAATACAAAAAATTTAGGTGGTGGCTGCTGAACATTTCTATTAGAGTTACAAAATAATTACAAAGTAACAATCACTTTTAAATCCGAATTACTTATGCTTTTCATGCTCTTTAGGCACTTTTTTACTTTTCTGAATTTAGAACCCCAGGAAATTTTCTCTTTAGTCTCGAAGGTCTTGTTTTAAAATCACTTTTAGCGGTACTTGATAAAGCAATACCTCCCTTTAAAATTTATGAATGAGGCCCTTGGCTACTTTCAGCAGTGGTTTCTATGTGTAAAACCCTTACTTCTCTGACCAAAAGCAGTCACATTAGCCTAGACTGATAATCTGGGAGACTGTACTGGCTGATAGGGTGTAGGTGGCTGCAGATCTCTGGAAATCAGTGCATGATACTTACTTGGGTTATTAACGCAAAGCCTTTGTGGAAAAGAAGATGTTAAATTTATGAAAAGAGTAAAATATGCCTAATTTAATGTGGATAAAATTTGTTCTATTTGATGTATATTTTCCATAGACAGACTGTTTACTTCTAAATTCTGAGTCATAACCTGTTTGCAAAATAACAGTATTTTGCTTGCTACCTGAATTGTCTTCTAATGTTCAATGCCTTTGACAACTTTGCTATTTGTTTCATTTTGTGTTTTTGCAGAGGGAGTGGCAAGAAACATACAGAAGGAAAGACCTATAAAAGATTGCGTAAGTAGCCAGTATTAGTTACAGAGCGAAGTCAGATTGTTACTTGTCTGCCGTACACAAATAAGATGCTCATAATAATGTTAATATCACAAGCCAAATCAGAAAGGAAACTCCACACTTGTAAAGATAGGAAAAGCATATTTGTACATAAAATAGGATTTCAACTATGTATGTGCTGTTACAGTCTTTTACAATTTTCACTCCCTGCCTATCTGTATGTGCTTACTGTCTATACACTTCAGCTATATTTGCAGTCATTAGCTGTGAAGAGTTTAGTGATGTCTGAGTGTGTAAAAGTGTCCATAAAAATAAACCACATTGTTCTGAAGTACTGCAGTCTAGCTTTACCCACAAGCAACCTGAATAAGTTCTCATTTCAGCATTTTAAACTTACTAGGATAATTGAATAAAATGAGTCTGTACCAGGAAATTTTCAAAGTACCTTAAATGGAATTTTGTATTTCACAACACAAAACATTGTACAAAACATTATCAAGCGTAACTCAGTTGTGACTGCTGAAAGCTATTTTTTATTTCTATGAGTAATTTGAAAACCTTTGGCAGAGAAACAATGAGTAGAATCTCAAAACGCCTTTCTCTCTGCTCTCTCTCCAGAGACTTGGTTGTTCAATGCGCTAACCACCTTACCTTGTACTTTTTCTTGTTATCTTTCTTGCACTGGGTGCTAGTTATTGGTCTGGGGAATAAAAATCAGATCATATTCTAACAGCTAGCCATCAGATTCAGCTTTCCGTGAGCCAAAGTGAGTGTTATCCAATTCACATGTTAACATAGTATTTAGGTTTTGTTCCTTACACTGATGTTTCTGAATTTATTGCCTGCTGCACCTGTAGGAAGCAGAGCTTGGTCTGGGGAACACGACTGGGTCCATACAACGGAGCTGATCCTGCTTGGGCAGTCTTTGGTTTACTGGCCCAGAAGGAGCACATGTGTGGTTGGGAGAAGAGGGAAAAGAAGCCTGTGCATCTGTTCTGCTTGGACATAATTCTTCCTGCACAGAGATTTTACATCACACCCTCTCTCTCTTGGGAAGGCATTATTAATTAAGATTATTATTATAGTCTTGTAGTAACATAAGAGTACTAAAAATTTTTTCTTTGAGGTAGGTTAACTTCTCTCTTCATTTCTGTTCTTAAATTACAACTCTCCAGTAGGTCATGGTACTAATTAGCTGAATTGGAAGTTGCATAAAAAAATTTTCTAGACATTATGATGTGAATGTACCATTTAATGAGGGTTATGAAACCAAAAATGACATTTTTTCCCTATAATTAAAACAAAACTTTAAAGTGTTTTTTATTCAGTCACATTTCTCACTTTTGAAGACCTTCAAACAGTCTAAGATAGTGAATGTATTTGAAACATTAGATTTTCATACTCAAACATCATCCATAATTAAAACTATTGTGCTGCAATAGTCAACTCAAAAATTTTCTGTAGCCCATAGTATTTAGTACTAGAGTGAAAGTAGTTCATATGTAACATAGGATGTTATGAGTATGCATGTAAAGGGTCTAAATCCCTGAAAAATTTCAACCTTTTTTAGACAGCAATAGGAAGAAATGGGCTATTTTGCCCCACCACTGATGAATACTCAGTTATTTTTAGCTTGGTGATACAGGGTATGAAAGATATTGTCAAAGCTCTCTGTGTATTATTGAATGAGAGAATATAAGGCTGTATGAAATTACAAAGTTGTCCAATGAAAGAAACGGAAGTCACTGTGAACTTGCTAGGTGTAGTTCCTAGTGCACTTCACATTTGTCTTCGTCATAAGCCTTTGCTGGTGAAAAGTGCACCAGGTTCATACATGAAATATCATGACCTTTGTTTCTATTTCTGACTTTGAATAGTTGAGGTCTTACGTGTATGAGTTTATTTGTGTTTTTTTGGTTTGAGGTTTTTTTCCCCTGTTTGTTGTACCTCTGCAAGTTGTCAATGACCTTAAAACTCACAAATGATACAATCAATAGTGAAAAATGAAAGGTTCTGAATTAGAAATAAAACTAACATTATTTGCAGAACTAGTTCCTTATGTATTAATCCAGACTATTTGTAAACACGGAAATGGTTTATTTGTCTCAAAATCAAGCAAATAATAAACTACCAAATAAATAAAAATTAGTCAAATAATTAGAAAACAAAAAAACTCTGAGGATACACCTGCGTTTCCTAGAAGTACTTACTGCAGTAATTCTGTTTGGTTGTAGAACAAAAGCGACAATGGTAGTTGCATTTTTTGTTGTAACCCTTTTAGCTTCCACCTCTGTTTTTAAAGGCTGAATGAAGTATTTGGTTGCTTAGAGTCAACTTCCTTGTAAAGAACTTCTCAAGACTGACCTTCCTTCTAAGACAGCAGGGGTGGTTCCCAGTGCCACAGTGCTGCAGGGTGCAATGTAGCTTTAGAGGGACTGAGGTCAGCTCTGGTGGACTGCACTGGACGGAGAGCTGGCACCGACGCACAACACGCCTCTGCCTTAGCTGGGAAACACTGTGAGCTGCTGGGACCAAGAGGGACAGGCAGGAGGCCCACCCAAGGGAGATGCTCCTCACCCCCCCAGACAACTGCCATAGCATGGCCCTCTCTGCCATTGCCCCGCTTTGCCTGGGACATGCACTCATGCTCTGCTCCCCAAAGCGGCTGGCTCCAGCCCTCGAAACCAGACAGCCACATGGAGCAGGCACAGGGACCTCTGCCTGCCCGGTGGTCTGCTTCCGCTGGCGTGTGCAAGGTTGTCGGCTTCCTGCTCCTCGTGGGAAGCATCTTCAGTGCAACCTCACCTTACCGGGACGTGACACAGACACTGCTGTGCTCTTTCCCTGTCTATGCAGCCATCTGAAGCCCCACAATCAAAATGTACACTTGTTGTGTGTTCTGTTAAAGCACGAACCTCTGTTATGAAGGTTACAGAACACGCTACTGAGTTGAATATGTCTCACGAAATGTTCTAAAATACTAGAAACCTAAGCAAACTGCATGTTTTAATTCAAGTGTCTTTGTATCTCAGTGACTTGGACTTCACTTCCTTTCAACTTTATTTGTATTTAGCTCCTTATTGTTTCACAAATTGATGAACAATGACCTCAACATGCTTTCTTCCCAGAGGAGAGAGTAGTGTCAGGGGAGGAGGATAGGAGGAGTGGATGGAGTTTTTACTTCTGCGCATTACTATTGCACATTGTGGCTAAAGAGATCTTCCAAACATAAGCTGAGGGAGTTTAATTTCTTTAACTAATGTATGCATTTCTACATATCCACCGACATGCCTGCTTGTTTCCACTGACTACAGGTGGAAATAGGCCACAGCTGTTGTCCTCTGACGTGCATATAAGTTACGTACAAAAACCGGGGACTCTCAGGCCCTGGTTTCACAAACTGCACAGTTCAAGTATCCTCTTCTGCTAACGCCAGTTGCTTGAAATAAAGAACTGCTTTCTTGGTTCCAGCTGAAGGAGAAAGGCCCAAGCTGTTATAGTGTGTGATTTAAATATGTATATACTGTTGGAGAGTTTTCCAGTCCCCTTTACTATTAAGCAGAGTATTTTAAAGAAATTCTCTGCTTGTTTGACCTTTGAATCATAAGAAATGGTGTAGTTTTAGTGGCATATGTGAGATATGTTAAAAATAAAAATAAGTGGATCAAGCTTTAAAAAGTAAATTTCAGTAAAACTGAATGTTTGAACATGGGTCCTTTTTTAAAAAAAACAAACACAAACCTCTGTCTGGGACTACTATAGGGGGAAATTGCCATTAATGTCCCCGTCAAATACAACATACACAGTCAAACCTGTGAAGATTCTCTGAGTTCAGGCTGGTTATCTCACAAATCTGTGCAAAGCTCTGGTGAATAATTTATACCAGGCTTGAGGTGACAAGTTAAACACGCCCATTTTGTCTAAAATACTATGAAGGCATCAAGATGGAGCCAAGCTGCAGGGTGAGCAGAGCTCGGCTGATGGGAATCTGAGCATGTCGAGAAGGGGGATGCTGCTGTAAAGAAAATGAAATGTAATGAGATACTTTTTCATGCATAATTCATGGGTGAAAACATGACTGCATAAAAAGCCATGGATTTTAACAAGGCAGGGCTGCAATCATACACATTATCTTCCCAGAGGAACTTTATATAATATTGGTCAAAAAGAGAAGATTCTGAATACCAGTACAAAATAAAGATGACATGTTTTCAAATGCAGTAGAATTTACTTTAATGTACAATGGCTGTAAAGGAAATAATTTATATTTACACCTCAAAATGCTTTCTAGAAAAAAATTACTTTAAAACATATGCCTGTATTTCCTAGCTTAAAGATAAAAAGTAAGATGAGAAATGAGAAAAATACCTCATACGGATAAAAAAAAATTCTGAAATGCATAAGCAGTATTTTGTTGAGTGTGTTGTTAGGATTGTGCTTTGAAATCTTTTGCAAGCATTTTCACTTTTTAGAAGCAAAACTTTTGATAGGAATGACTGCTGTGAACAGGCTTTAAAAAAGATAAAATGTTAGCTATTGTCACCATAAAATTTAATTTGGTTGCATTTGCAAAAGCAAATACGTAATTCAGCCTTCAAGAACAGTTTAGTGGCTAGCACATGACTGTTTGAAATGGTGTTTAACGCTTGGGGTATTTAGTTGAAGGGATTAAAAATGGAATGTTGATTAAAGCTTGGGATGTCTTAAATTTATTACCACAAAATCCTAATGACAGACTTGGCTGGAAGGAACAAGGGTGCCTCCTTTAGCTGTTCACTTAGTAGGAGCAGATCACACAGAGGAAAGGCACTAGAACAAGTCACAGGGAGGTTCAGAATCACACAAGCTGAAGGAATCTGTGAAGTTATTTGTTTAGTTTACACTGCACAATCTCAATATTTGTAAGGAAAGTAAAATAGCCATTTTGCATCCAGTTTCAGTTTTATAGTCCTGACAGTTGGGTGAAGAATGCATTAAGGGTTCAAAATGATTGATGTTTCAAAGTGTTCACCTTCCACAGGATTTTTTTCCCTCTCAGTTGTATGGTCTAAGAGGCAGAGAAACACTATAAAGAGGAGCGGGTTGAGTCAGTATAGTCACTAAAAAAACTAAGCCATTTAAATGAAATTATGATGTCATTAACCCCTACTCACAGGGACTATAAATTCCTTCAGGTTTTGACAGTATAAAAATAAATATGATCTCTTTTTGAGCTAGGCAATAATTTAATATCTGATTATAGAATTTTATCTGTTCACAGCTTTTATAACAATTCAGGCTAAAAGAAATGCATAGCTTCCCTTTGCTGTCTCAGACTAGCAGTATAATAGTGTTTTCATCTATGGTCTCTAACTGTGCTCCTTCACAAAAGGCTTTCCTTCTTAAGTTGTCTATTGTTTGCATTTTTAATTTTTCTTAATGTCTTCTCAGTAGAAAACGCTGTTCCTCTGCAGTTTTTGCAGACATTACTTAGCCTTTAAAGAGCATGACAATGATTTGTCTCACAGTCTGTCTTAGTGAAATCTGATTATCTTTTGGTTTAATCCAGGACTGACTTGTCACCCTTGCTCATCCCCCTTGTAGAAGACTTTAGAACTTGAGCTCATCCTGGTCTTTGAATAGCTAATTTTCTGTAATGATTTCCCTGCTTTTAATCATTCTGTTGTTAAAGGGAGACAAGGAAGGGAGAAAGAGGACATGAGGATCCCTCAATTCAAGTTCAATCTCCCAGCTCCTGCTGTAGTATTTGTAAAGGAATTATTTCCATCTGCTTCTCTCCACTTCTTAGAGGACGTGCCATCATTCATATGCTCCCACTGGCTACGGATTTTGCTGATTGTTTAACCTCACAGACAGAGCCATTTCCAGGCCTGGAAAGGGTTTGTTTCCTTATATGCCTGTGCTCCAAGGGAAGTTCTGTCTCCCACCAGGCTGAATGTCTAGCCAAATACCTGGAAATGCAAAGCATCTGAAATGGGAATTCAATGATAATATTATCAAAATCCCTCCTCTAGGGACCACATGATGCAGGCTATGCAGTTAGGAAGATGCAGCTAGGTTGCGCCCACATAACTGGGGGTTGCTTTCTATTTATTTCTTCTTAACTTTGAGAAGAGTCCCTCAAAGGTTATGTGAAGGGATTGTGTGAGATGTGTGCAGGGTCAGGGACTCTGTGGTGTTCTATCAGTGAACTCTGCTTTCAGCCCTAGTGACTGGAGAGTAAATCTGTGTCTTGACATACAGGGAAATATTACTTGTTTCATCTCCCAGGGCACAGGAAGACGTGATAAAAGTACTCCCAGTTCTGACTAGTAATCTTCAGAACAAAAAGCAAAAAAAATTCCTGGAATAAAACAAGGCAGATATTAGCATGAATCACATACTACATCAGGGTTATATGAAAGAGAAAACACCTGTTAGTAAGCGCATCATTTATACCAGGGTCATTAAGTAATAACTTCTGAAGCAGTTTAAACATTCCACTCAGTTGGACAAGGTGTGGGAAATGCTGTTACCTGGGAGACAAAATTCCTTAGTTCTGATACTATTTCTAAAACTGATTGCTCCGTGGGTTTTGGCAAAGTACTTAATCTCTTCACTTCTATCTCTAAAATAATAGTGACAATAATTAAGGGAATGATAATAATATTCTAAATGAAGTTTAATATTAATTTGTTGCTGAACTCTTTTATATATGGCATAAAATTTAAGGTGTGTAGTACGGATATTACAGTGCATCTAGTCCTTGGTGTTAGGCCTTGCTAGGAATTCGTGCTCAGCACTGTGTCTTCTGAAACAAATATTGGTGAAGTTTGGCCATTAACATCATACTATCAGAAAAAAATGTACATTCAACAACAACATGATAGGCCTGTCAGAAGGCTGGAGCCAGTCAGAAGAAAAGATGGCTTCTTTTAACAAAAATCATCACCAAGGTTACTAAGAATATTCACATCATGCATATCCTACACTCTTTTGCTTTTTAAGATTTGAAAATGAGACATATGCAGTGGTGTTTTAATTTAGATAATAATTTTCTATCTTTGGAATAAAAAATATAGAACTAAAGAAAAAGACTTTTATCAATGCATTTTCCTGCAACATGGCACTAATAAAAGGAAGTGATAAAGATTAACCGTGCTATATTTACCCATGCTTACAGTATTGTAAGGTCATAGTTGAAGTGCTCTCAATGCAGGGGGTGAAAAGGAAAAAGGAACAAAAGGGTAAGTGAGAAATTTAATACCTTCTGTGCTAGTCAAAGTTCAAAGCAACTCATATGTGAGAGTGGCCTGTCTCTTCTTGCTCTTTGGGCTTCAAAAACCCAGATTAGAAACTGCCTCATTACTGTGCACAACACTCACAGACATGCAGCAGTCTTCTTCCTTCCAGTCCTTCCTCCAACCTTGAAAGTCCTTTTTCAGATATGTCTATTTGATCTTACTGATTATTTTAATATCCTAGTAAAGTATTTCTGGAAAGGCAGCAACTTCATTTTTCCTCATTCTAAATGTGTACATTGCAAGTAAGGCTTCCCTTCTGGAGGAGTTGAGGCCAGGTGCCTACCTCTCCAGTATTTGGCTGAATTGTATTCTATTTTGTTTTCAGACAAGGTGGCAGAAACAAAAGCAATGGAATATAGAATTGATTAATTTCTTTGGTATGGGACTGCTTGATGTTAGCAAGGGCTGTCTTTTTAAATGTCATATCAGAAGATGGAATGTTGCTGTAGCCAACGTGACACGAGTGTTGTGATCGCACATCACGCATAGCAGGAGGGGCTGAGTGATCTTCTGGTATTACTTCCAGCCTTCTTTGCCAAGATTCTGTGTGATTTAAGCATCTGAAATACGTACAAGCCATCTTTAAATTGTCAAATTCTCGTACCAGCAAACATGGTTGTAAGAACAGGAAGCTGTTTGCGTGCTTATGCAGAGTAATGGAACAGTTTTGCTGAGCCTAGTGCTATGACTACAATTGCGCTATTTGCTGTGGTAGCAGATATGAAGTTAGATTAGACTGATCTATTCAATGGGCAACTGTGTTCATGGTTTATGATACAGACATGATTCAGCAGGGCTAGAATAATATTTTATGAATATCTGCAAAGGGACCCAGCCTTTCTCATTTAGCAGCAATCCCCAAAGGAATTAATCCAAGCAACGTGACATAGCTGTATATATTCCTTACATTAAATATAGACAACAGTGCAAAGCAAGATGCTCTGAAGATCTTACGATGGCAAATGAGTCTGTCTAACTTCAGAACTCCCATTCTCCACCGACCATTAAGGCAATACAGACACTCGCCTCTGAGAGGTACAATTTACTAGGAAACTCATCTTTTTCTTTGGGAAAAGCATATATTAGATCCACTCATGATCTATTCTGTCTAGATTCTTTACAAGATGGATATGAAATGGTCCACTTACAGGATGTGTATGGTGCAGCAAAAAATGGGGAAGGACTACAATTTGATTTTCTGTGATCTGCCATGATTCCAGGACTGCAAGTCTGATCTTCAACTCCAATGAAGCCTTCACCTGTTGCTGTTTCTAGGGAATACCTCATCTTTATCAGCTTTGCTCTTTGTATATTCCAGAAACCGTTCAACCATGAGAAATGACAAAACAGAACTTTTCCACCAAATGTGGGGTTTTTTTTATTTTGCTCCATGTAGTCCACTAACAGATTTTGTGAAATAGCATCGACTCCTCAACAAGATAAATGGATGCTAGGGTTCAGATCTCCTTGAGGTCATCTAAATGAACTGGAGCACACCAAACTTTAGTAGGCAACTGTACAGTTGCAGATGAGCAAGCCAGGTGATTTTGTCTTCACTGCGTCTCTTGGACATGAGGATCTTGTTGCACAAGCATATCCAAGAATATCAGATGCATAATGACACACAGTATATGCTGTATAAATTCGTATGTGGTGATAACTTTAAGAATGTCAAGTCTAATTACTTTGACAGATCATGTACATCAGATAGGTCCTTGAACTACAATCTTTTATGTTTGGAGCTCATTTCACCTACCAGATTGGGATTTCAAATTTGAACACTGAACTAACAACCATGAGTTAAAGCTGAGCTGTGTTTTGCTATCTGATGACTACATTAAAAAAATACATATAAATAAATTAAATAAGAATACATCACCCTGAACCTGTGCCAATGCATGCCATTTATAACAAAGATATAGCTCATTCTGATACTCAACCTTTCCTTGTCTCTTGTGGAATACTATCACATGTTATATAATGAGAATGTATTGTGAACAAATGAACATCAACACACACTAGCATTATTGCAATGTACAGATGTCCTTTGGCATATACAATGTGACCTTGACCAAGTACGATCTCAATAATTACATAGATTTTTACAAAAAATAAAAGAAGTCCTATTTCAAACTGCTGTGTTACCCATCCCAGCCCTGATTGTGCTCTCAAGCTACCAGCAGATTTGCAGGTGATGCCTCTGACAATATTCATGCATATCAAGAGAACAGCATAGTCTTAAAATTTAGAAAAAGGACTAGTTCTCTGGCTCAATGTCTTCCAATAGAAGATAATAAATTTAAAGTACAGATTGTTTATAGTCTTGGGTAAGACATGATGATGGTCAAAATACAAGGCAAAGCAGAGATAAAGAGTTTCGTTAGGCATTCTTTAGGTATTACATACATTGAGTTTGGAAGGAAAAAAAAAAAGGTTTCTGATCAATACCTGATAACATACAGTATTACTGTGGAGGTGGCCCTGTTATAGGCTTAAAGAAGGCTATACATACGGCCTTCGTAGGATGTCTTCTTCCTGTATCTGTGTCATACAAGTAATGATGGTAACCACTACAGAATTTTCAGTAGCAAAATAGTTTATGCTGATCAACATGATTTTACAAAGAACATGTCTAACCAAATTAATTTAGTATTTTTTCTAAATCTTATCTGATGAAGCAAACTACATTAATATAAGTTTCTAATATATTTTCAAAAGCATTCCACATAACAGAAAATAAAAGAACTCGCTAAATGGCAGAGTGCAGAGAATGGTGGAGGAGTCAAAACCAGCTGGCGGCTGGTCACGAGTGGTGTTCCTCAGGGCTCAGTCTTGGGTCTGGTCTTGTTTAACATCTTCATCAATAATCTGGACAAGGGGATCGAGTGCTTCCGTGGTAAGTTTGTAGGGGATAGCCAGTTGGGTGAGAATGTTGATCTGATGGAGGGTAGGAAGGCTCTGCAGAGGCATCTGGACAGGTTGAATTGATGGGCTGAGGCCAGCTGTATGAGTTTCAACAAGGCCAAGTGCCAGGTCCTGCACTTTGGTCACAACAACCCCATGTAACGCTACAGGCTTGGGGATGAGTGGCTTGAAAGCTGCCTGGTGGAAAAGGACATTGGGCTACTGGTCAACAGAAGACTGAACATGAGCCAGCAGTGTGCCTAGGTGGCCAAGAAGGCCAAGGGCATCCTGACTTCTCTGGAGATAAGACCCGCCTGGACAAGGTCCTGTGCAGCCTGCTGTAGGTGACCCTGCTTCGGCAGGAGGGTTGGACTAGATGACCCACAGAGGTCCCTTCCAACCC
>Ga0065711_1027510_pt1 | contig 48569 bp, 27 predicted proteins | sample Hoacrofraction12_FD_59098 | JGI IMG/M metagenome (GOLD analysis project Ga0065711, IMG submission 59098) | Hoatzin crop microbial communities from Cojedes, Venezuela - Epithelial fraction 12 v2 (version 2) | ecosystem: Host-associated > Birds > Digestive system > Esophagus > Crop | place... | reverse complement strand
CCCGTGAATAGATTAGGGATGCGCGTGAGGTTAGGAGGGCACATAACCAGGCAGGTGACCTGAACAAATTAAAGAGACATTCCATGCCATATAATGCCATGGTCAGCAGTAAATTGAAGGGCAGGGGGATGTTTAGGTAGGTTAGACATCTTGTGCTTGGGAACTGGCTAAGCATCGGTCTACCCATAGGAGATGGTGGGTGGTTGCAACTGCAGCACTTGTCTTCTTTCTTCCTTCCTTCCTTCCTTCCTTCCTTTCTTTCTTTCTTTCTTCCTTCCTTTCTTCCTCCACTTTTTCTGACTTTTATTTTTCCTCTTCTATTCCCCTGTCCCACTGGGGGTGGAAGGGGAGGTGAGTGAGTGGCTGTGTGGCGCTTAGCTGCCTACCACAGCACTATTTCACAGTATTAATTTAGCTATTTATAGTTTTGGTAAACTTCAACTGTTTCTTCTAAAATTTTCCATACTCAATGGTGCCCGAAACTGATTTTTATTTTTCTAAATGACCAGATAGTTTCCCAAATTGAAGGGAACACACTCCTGTCTCTTATGCTTATATTAACTCTGCTTTGCAGGCCGTGACATTCGCCAGTGGACTGGCACTATGTCTATCCATTGGTCATCTTTCTGAAAATCCACTGAGGCAAGGTGTTAAAATCTTGAAAACATGGAAGTCTGCAGAAACTGGGGGGGCTAGATCCCCAAATTATTTGTCCATGCTGGCTATGTTTTAACACAGAGATGATTAGCACCTTCCCTCCAGCTGTACTTTTGGGCTATGGTGGTACTTGCTGGATCTGGGCCTGCCAACTCATTCAGAGAGAAGGTGTTGCATAGCTAGATCAAGGTTACATGGGCAGAGAAGGAAACTGTGTGGGTCTCATTCAGAAAAAGCGAAAATTTGGCCAAGAGAAATAATAGAAAGAGGTAGGACCGGGCAAGAAATAGTTAGAATAAAGCAAGAATCAGAGTAATGGATGGTAGAGGATTGTAAGGAAAACAGAACTGGAAATTGGGTCAATTACGAGACTGAGAAGGACAAAATAGAGAAGAGGAAATGTGAATCGGTAGGTTAATGTAGATTACGTCTGCGAGCAGTTTTTCAGCAAAGATGATCAGATCTAGCTGGCTTCTTAAAAAAGTGAGGGAGGGAAGGGAGGAAAGGAACCAAAGGGAGGGACTGAAAGAAGGACAAGAAACAGGACAGGAAACAGCTTTAAGAGATAAGAAAGATATAGAAAAACAACATGCAGTGAACGGGTGTAAAGAAGGTAAAGAGCTGAAAAAGGGCAGGAAATATCACAAAGATCCTAGGAAGGTAAAACAGTAAAAACTGAAAACAGGGATGGCTGGAAACAAAAGTTAGAAAAATAGGAATACATTGGAGAGGATGAAAGGATTAGAGTATAATGTGTAAAAGATCCTGCACTACAACATATTCCTTTTTAGAATCTGAAATAGAAATGAAATAATATCTAGAAATGAAATAATATCTAATTTGTACAACATCTATACAAATGTTGAAATGTATACATGGCTTCCAACATACGCACTTTCCTCAAGGGCAAAAGACTTCACTACAGTTGATCTCAGTACCACTACACGATGATTTTCAAATATCTCCTAGAAACTCACCATCATGATCAGTTGAAATGAAAGGGAGGTTAATAATAACAATAATAAAACAAGTGTGTTTCTGCTTCACTAAACAAGTGTCACCCTGTAACACTTCACTAAATTTACCATCCGTTTCTTCACTCCACTTGTCACATAATTCAAAAGAGCTGATCAACTGTGTAGGGAAATGCTTCTAATTGTTCTGTAACACTAACCTAACTGGGACTGTTTGTCAATTGATTACTTTATTATTCATCCCTTCTACATTTATGGTTTTTAATGTAACCTGTGTAAGTATTGTTTTCCTATCTTTTTCTAGAAAACTAAAATGGGTAAGTGTGAATTACCAGTATTTATTATATTCCAATAGTACTGGAGAAAGTGTTAAACTGATGAGAAGGAAACGTATGTTTTTAATAGAAAGAAGTATTCTCGACACATTAAACAAATGGGAGTGAAAATAACTTGAAATTACATATAGTGCTGATTCCTATTGCTTCCTATTCTCTGGGAGCTGTACTTAGCAAGATAAAAATCAACAAAAATAATTAAACTCCTGGCAAAACAATCTAGCACTATCCCAGATAGAAAAGAAAATCTTATTTTGAATTGTAGTCACTGAAAAAAGTTAATGTTTCATGCAATTTAAAATTTGTGTTAATGCAACTCCTGTAAAGTCAAATCCTATTTTTAATATATAAACATTTATACATTTCAAATACATATATTATTTCCATGTGTTAAACCATTTCACAGAATTGTAAAAAAACCTTGTGAAATATATATTGCATCAGAAAATAAAAGTAACCTTAAGATGCTTATGGTAAAAGGCTATGCTTTTACTAAACAACTTTACATTGTATTTTATAGGAATGTGTTTTTTTCCTGTGGAATGCTTTTAGTAATCTACTAAAACCACAGTTCCCTTGATGTTATTACCTAACAAAGTTTAGCATTGCTTCCCTGCTATATAAACTTAAGCTTTTTATTTTACATTGCTGTTTGCGTGCAATCATTTCTAAAAATCATTTATTAATGCAGAACAATGTCAGCTGCTACAAACTTCAGCAAGCACATATACACTAGATAAAATTTTACAACACAAAAGGTATAAATACAGCCAAAATCAGATTAAAGAAAAACTCACTTAACACCTCCCTCTTCCTTCTGAATGTATTTGTAGCAACAATAAGGCAGTCAAGGCCAAAAGTGATGCCTGTTGTCTTTTTGCTCACTCTTGCAATGTCTGTCTGCAAATTCTAAGAAGTTAAATAAAACCTCCCTGGAAATTCAGGTGGTAATTTTTCAGAGAACCAGAGAAATTTGACTTAAAAAAATCTGAAAAATTATGCTCCAGAAGCAGATGTGGATTCTGTCTCTTAATGACTTTGGAAGCAAAAACTATTTCTTTTTCAAGGGTAGTGCCTTTTTTCAGAATCAAGTTTTTAGCTTTCTCTTCACTTGCCAGGGAAAAGTCCCACATTATATGACTGCCTAATGCAGAAGAGAAGAGAAACTTCCATTTCATTTCTGCTTATGCAGTATAGCTCTGCACTTTACCATGCACACTAGAAAATTATTTGGCAGTAACATCATGGAAAAAATTCCACTTCCACATGTGAGCTTTACGCACATGTATAAATATTCTGCTGAAAGCTAACTCTTACTCAGTTTTAATGGATCAAATAATATATTATCTTTCTGACATATCTGCATTGGAGTTATCTTCCAAGCCAAATCATGTCTTCTGGCATTAGGTTTTGAATGTCTGACAATACATGCATTTGCATTTATTTCTTTTAACCATTTATTCCAAAATATGACTTTGATATAAGGAATGAATACATGTTTTGTTTCAGTTAGAAATTTGTTTCATCTGGGTTCACCTGTAAATAGCAGAGGCTGGATAAGATCCTGTGTCATAACTGACCCTCACTCTACCCCGGTACAGCTCTACCGCTATATGATCTTTATCGCCTTTGTAGAGCAGGATCCCGCTGTCTTCATCTGTGGCAATCTAGTTAAAAGAAAGAAACACTTAGAAAGAACTAAAAATGAATATTAAATCAAAATGCTGTATTAAGTGAATCTCTGAATTTACTGCCATAGTCTACTACTTCACTACAAAATTCTTCCTTGAAGGACAACCTGACAAAATTCTTTCTCTTCCTGTGAATAAGCCCATATACTTCAATATGGAGTTATTCCAGTGACTACTTTAAATTTTTACCTCAAACTGTGAAAAGATTTTTAAGTGAGCCAATGACAACTTTGGCTAATTTTCCACACCATGAAAAGTCATTTATACTCTTTTACAGATCAGAGTCTACAACACAAGCAATCTTACCTGTAGAGTGATATTGGTTTGGGGGCGTATCTTAGCTGAAGGGATTTGTAGATAGGATTCTTTGTTGACAAAGTTTATACTGATCAGCTTTTCACATTTCTCACCCTGGTAGCCTGATAAACATTGACAGATTGGTTCACTCTCTTTTACGATACACTGGGCTCCATTTTGACATTCATAATTATCACAAGGGCTGGTACGAGGTAGAACCATTGGTGGTGAAAACTCACAAAACAAGCCGCTAAATACAAACAGAAAAAATTAGTATTTCCAAAAAAAAGCAACTTTGGCAGAAGACATACATGTTTATACTGCCTTCAGATCTTTCTCACCTGTATCCTTCTGGGCAAACACATGTATATCCATTAATTGCATCAGTACACTGTGCTCCATTTTTACATTTGTTGTCCTGGCAGTCATCAAAGTCAATATCACAGTGCTCACCTACATATCCAGGTGTGCAATCACATCTGTGAGACAGGAAAGCAAGTGGGATAGCACGGTGCCTTGTAACAATACAGTGTGCTTGTGACAAAGTTAAGGAACTACTGAATTGCTTAAAACTCAAGAAAAAAAAAGCACTACTGTGACTTTGTGTGTAAAGACTACGTAGCTTAATCATGTTATTATATGGGGAATATACATATGTAATGAATCAGGTTTGCTAGTTACGCATGCTTACTCATCTGCCATTTATTGAAGAATTGTGGTTTAAATCTAGAGAGCCCTCATGAATCATTTTGACAGTTCTTCTTGGAATTTATGAGTAATGCAGAATGCTACATGATGTTGTACGTGGCTGCAAACACTAAAAATAATCAATATGCCTAGTTGCTGAAACCAAGACAAATATTCCAAGGCTTATATTCTACTGATGGATATTTTCTTTGTCAACTGAACAGTTATGAATGGACCAATGCTCCACTTATACAGTTTAGATGTTATGCATAAATTTTTCCCCTTGAAGTTCCACTAGCCTGATTTACTATAAACAGCTCCATGGTTAGTGAACTAACAGAAGTCTCAAAACACAGCCTCTGCCCTCCCCAAGCCTCCACTGAACTAGAAGCAGCATATCCTCAAGACAGTATGTAATGGTTTTTTGGGGTTTTTTTGGTTTGGTTTTCTTTTCCCCTCCCCATGCAACTCTCATTGTTAATGCTAGTGGCACTGCTTCAGGGAATTCTCATACATTAGACTGACTGAATGCCCAGAACTCTGTGAAAAATGAATGGAAAAGATCACAAATTCATGCATCCACATGATTTTTTTTTTTTTTTAATGAACATGTATGTAATTGATTTTATTAGACCTTGTGATTTCCTCCTTGGTGGTGTTTCTTTTAGAATCTAAAATTTGCTTTAACGTGGCAAGAGTGACTTTAAATAGCTGTGTAACTTCAAATTATGTACTTCAATCACATATTTGGGGATTGGACTAAATGACCTTTAAAGGTCTCTTCCAACCCAAACTATTTTATGATTCTATGAAAAATGCCTCGGTTTTTATTCAACAACATATACGAATAAGAAAAGTGAAAAAGAATAGAAAGTATGCTATTAAAAAGCTGACTGAGATATATTCTTGAATTTACTGCATGTGCTGTTTTCTGATTTGAAATCTCAGAAAGTAATATGGAAGATTAGTGTGTTAGGCAGTAAAGTATAAGATGCCAAACTAGGTTTACTGAAGTAGCATGAAGAAAATAACACACAACAATTGAAATCCAACAAGTTTTCTATTTTCTAGATGAAAACCATCAATGTAATTACATGTTCATTTGAAAATTTAATATATTTGATTTTTTTTGCAATATTTTAAATAAAATGTCATTTCGTAAGTAGTAGGAATGATAATAAATAATCTGATTTTAGCACAAGAGCATACTGTGCGTAAAACAGGTGCTTATGACAACATTTGAAAGCTGCAGTTTTCCTGCATTTATTAACCTAAAGCCTCTTAAAAATGCTTTAAATTGTGCATACTAATTAATTACGTTAAGGATATGGTGTAATTAAAGATTAGTTTTCCTGGGGATGGCTTCTTTAGTTTATACCTTCCAATGTGCCTTCCTAATACTCTCTTTCACAATTACTTCTCAAAAAGCAGTAAAATTATTCCAGTTCAATTACATGCAATTATTTTCCTACTGTCCAAACTACTAAAAGGGTTTTGTATAGACTGTCACATAGACTAACTGCTTTACTCTGTGTTCCTGTTTAAAATCTGACTGGAATTAGAACTGTTAAGGATCTGTAAAATTCAGTAAAACATATTGAATATAATAATGTAGATCTACATGAAAATAATGCCCTATTCTGCTCTAATGCTTGGTAATAAAAATCAAAGACTACTGAAATTTGTATTTTGAGAACAGAACTTGCTTCCAATAAAACAAAATAAAAATACATTAAGGACAAAAAAAAAAAAAAAAGAAATTTAGATTCAGTTACACTGTGACAATATTTTAGACTTACTTGTATCCTTTGGGTGTCAAGATACACTTTGAGTCATGCTGGCAAGGATTCAGGTTTTGAGCACAGAAATTTAGTTTCTCCTCACAGAGCTCACCTGAAATATAATGTATGCTGTCAATTCAGTGAAGATATCACAGTGACCTAAAAATAGCTGTTTCTATTTTAAAAATATCCCCTACAACTTTTTTATTAACACTGAAAAATGCATACTTCGTGATATAACAATAAATACTACCTTTACAATTAATATTAATAAATAAATATTAATACATTAAAAACTTCAATAAATACTAATCTTCCTGGTAACTCCTTTATTTAAAAAATAGTTCAATGTCAATCATCTATCAATGGATATAAATGATAATTTTGTGAAAAAACATTTCTTTGTTTATAATATTTATCTAGCTCTGCTGTACAGTGAGACACTAGTGATTGAATCTCTTCTCACTAGAACAAACAAGCCATCAATATGTTTTTCTCTTACTTATTTTTAAGCACACTACACACAGAAATACCCAGATTTGCACTATAAGTAATCTGTTACCTGAAAAAAACCTGTTAATATCACTGCATGTCAATACAACTCCAATTATCCCAAAATGAAAACTTTCTTTCTACTTTTTCTTAAATATGACTCTCCAATTTTTGCATTTGTTAATGTAACATAATTATCTATAATTTTCTGTGAAAAGAAAACAAAAATTTCTGTGTCAAATGTCTGCCCTTCCCTGCTGCAGTGGCTCTAATTTCCAGCATGGGCTGTATAATCTAGAAAATATTTTAATATGCTTAAAATATGATTTTATTTGCAACTTTATGACAAGGAAACACTCAGAGGTATGTAAACAGATCAACAATGTCTTGTTCTCCGACTAACTAATCAGAAGATACCATGAATAATACACTCACAAAGTTTATCACTGGTTTGTAAGATAGATATACTTATTCCAGCGTACATATGAAGAACAGATGTAGAATCAACAGGTATAAATCCTGAGCCTGCTGAATTTAGGGACATACATGTCTATCAGGCCCGAGAACTATGGAAGGAGTAGGGTTGCACTGTGTCATTTGTCATGGAATAAAACACGAGCTAGTGAGCAAAGAGAAGTAGAACCGTACACCAAAATGAGGAAGAAAAGAGTAGAAGATAGCAGTGGATGAGCAGATACTTCCACTGCTAAAGCTGAACTTTCCTTCAAGGAGGCACAGTATTTGGTAGCCCTCAGTTTTACTTATGTGAGTGTGTTAGTGGCCTGCTGAAGAATCTGCTGGAGGGCGGCCAGAGATTAAAATAGCATACAATGGCTTCACCGCTTTCCTGTAACTGTTAACTGTTAACTGTTATCCCTGAGGATAAGGACAGCACCACCACAAATATAGGATGAGGCAAGAAGGACAGACCGTTTAGGGACACAAGCTGGGTAGAATCAGGAACAGGCAGATTGGAAAAAGGGAGAAAGATACAGGATAACATCACAATAAACTGAAAGCAAAAGTAGATGGTTAGAGGTCTATTTATCCTTTTTTTTTTTTAACAGGTTCAACATATCCTCTATTTGTCTAAATTTGTCCTTTCCACAGCAAGTGTGCTTACATAGTAGTGTTTCAAACTGCATATTGTGGATACGAATACTGACTACCCAGGACTTGAGAGGTTATTTCCAGGACTTATCTATTAGGGCATGTAGAACTTATTTCAAAGGATGGACAAATAAGCAAACAAACATGAAAGAGTTGAGGAACAGTCTACGTTAAAGCAAGGATAAAGAAAAAGGCAAAAATGAAGTGGAGCTACAGATAGTTATGCTCAATAAAAACACATCTGAAACATGTATGCTAAGTGTGACAAGACATTGGACCTCTACACCTTCAAAAATGAGAGGAGAGCCAAAACCAGCTAGACTTTGCAGCTATCCAAAAGATCCAGACTGGTTCTACACAAAGATTTAAAAAAAAAAGTCATAGCACATTACCAATTTGCAAGTAGTGCATTTTCCCTACAAAACCAAATAAAGCTTTGAGTTAACACAAGAAAACGGCCTTCAAGCACAGGCTACTTAACAGTCCTCAGGAAGACTGTCAGCAACAATGTGACTTAGTCAATATATGTAGGAAACTGAATGAAGATCAAATGCAGGCCACTGAAGATGACTAATAGAAAGAACTAATTCTATCCTCAAAGCCTCTTCAAACTCTCAATGGACTTACTAGTCTGGAAATGTGCAACTGTTATGACTAGGTCAGTGCACAAAGAATCCTGAAATGCCAGGGATTCTTTGCATCCCACAACATATTAAACAAAAACCAGATCCCTTTCTCTTTTCAAACGGTTTTGTTCAACCATATACATCTATAAGAGGAAGTAATTCTTCACATAGCATTTAGTCAATTTGCAAAACTTGTTGTAATAGCTGAAATCCATTTAAAGGTCAGCAACATTTAAGAATGAGATATAATTATGGGAACAGAGAATTCAGATTTGCAGAAATATGGAGTCGAATAAGCAAGAATCAGTATTTTTTTAACCTAGTTTAAACACATTCCTATGGCTTAGAAATGCATATATGTGCCTACATATATGCGTATATATGCATTTATATATACACCCCCCCACACAAATACCTTATTATGGTATATGTTCTATATCAAATTACGTGCAGAATTTCAAGATATATAACACCTCAATTATAAATAATAAAAATATGCTGTTCACTACTTAGAACACTTGGACAAAAGCACCTCTCAACATTCCCAAGATTATTAATTCTAACAGTGTATCAGAGACTTTCTGAAAGTGACATACTGAGCCTATCTTTCAAGCAGGGCTGGAGGTTTGCTATCTGTAGAGAGATTAGCAGTAAAAGTTCAGTGATAAACCCCCAAAATACCTAGAAAAAGGCAAATTAGGACTGGTATAATAGGAGCAAACTATCTCACCATTGCTGTCAACCACTGATTTTGCTACAGGATAGTAATTGGGCCATGGCTTAGATTATTACTGGCACAGACCTCTGAAATTTCCTGTCTAAGCCTGTCTATTTTTAAAATTTTTTTTTTCCCCATCCAGGGACTTATAAAATACATGATTTCTTAGTTAGAGTACACTGCATTTTAGTAGTCATAGGTTGATGGTCCTAATATCTGCTGAACTACACTGAAAGCTCAATCACCTCACAGAAAGTTCAGGGGCACCTGAAAAGTCTTAATTCCCAAGTCATAGCTGTGAATCCTGCATAGAGACTGAGGGTCAAACTAGAAGTTTAAATTTGAAACAGGCTTACAGTTTTGAAAAATGTCGACTTCAAATTATAAGATCAATGTTACACTACCAGGCCTACTGCAGCCAAAAGGCTTGCAAAGATCACCAGGTATTTTTGAGATTACGGTCAGACTATGATCTGGGTACTCCGCAGAAAAGTTCACTGAAAAAGAAGAGAAACAATGATTCAAAAACCCACTTGTCTTTAAAAGACAAGACTTTTTGTGCTGTGACAGCATAAAAGGAAGGAAAGTTTCCCCTTGCATTTGCCAATTGTATGCACTGTGAAATAGGCCAGAATCATATCACTGGAGCGAGCTTTCCGTTAAACAGTCCAATAGCAACTAGCCTAGGGAAGGAAACAGGAATCAAGGAAAGGACATGCTAAACATGGCGGTCCATGTAGTGAAACAGTAATGTAAAGAAACCCCTTTGAACAAAAAAAGTGAGTTTTACATAAAGTACAAACTTTCATTATAAAGGAAGAATATCATGACAGACTTGCACACAGGATCAGTAAAAAGAAAAACAAGAAAAAATCAAGATGGAATCCAAAATACATACATCAGATACTGAATTTCTGAATGAAAATATAAATACCAGAAGAACAAACCAAAATAACCCAAGTGTGAGTTCATTTGTACTGAATGGAGCGTTCCCATAACCAAAATATAACTGTTTGCAAAAAAGTTAATAGAAATGGTTAAGTAAAAATACGTGACATGGAATCTGAACCACTGAACAGCTTCCTGGTAAAGCAACATCTCTTATAGTGTACTGAATAACCAGCGTGTTATTCAGAATTTAACTGAGACAAGGTGAAGGGGAGAAAGTAATTTGTTTGAAATGAAAAGACAGTGATGAAAGTGAAACACTTATTGAAGGAAATATCAGATTTACCAAGTTAGGCTCCTTGGCTTTACTAGAAGGAAATCTTAGAGAGTTCCCTGATTCGGGAAGCATAATACAATGTTTTAAAAAACATACTTCAAAATACTGAAAAAAGATTGTGAAACAAACATCTGAATTCAAGGAAGCTTGACACCAATGTAAGTGTACATTCCTTTATTCATCTAATAATATTGTAACTGAGGCTTCTGTAAGAGCTTGGCTAAGTATGTTTTTGAAAGATGGGAACATTTCTGTATGTAGGAAAATAAGCAACGGACTAGTTTGTTTAAAAATAAGCAGTGGATAAAGTGTCAAAAAGCCTATGAAAAACTTCCAAAGTTTAATGAGAACTAGCAATAACTCTTTCCATAAGACATCTTGCTTAATCAATCTAGGGAGTCTGGATTCTGGTATGGAGTATTTTTGCAATCAGTGGAACTCTGTGTGGTCGGCACAGTCCAAAGGAACACAAACTCCCAAAGTCAATACTGGAATATTTACTGAGATTGTGCAGCTAGATACAGAGGATGATGCAGACTTAAACAGCCAGACAACACTATTAAATACTGACGATGAATTTTGTGTAATCCTTGATGAACTAACCAAAGTCATAAATTTGCTAGATTCACAGGTCAGTTTGTGTTTCCTCTGTGTATGCTAATTCAGTCTTACGATTTTACGAGATTATAAATCACAGAAAAACTTAATCACAGAATACCAGGTTGGAAGGGACCTCAAGGATCATGTGGTCCAATCTTTCTTGGCAAAAGCATGGTCTAGACCAGATGGCCCAGCACCCTGTCCAGCCGAACCCTAAGTGTCTAATGTTGGGGAATCCATCACTTCCCTGGGGAGATTATTCCAACAGCTGATCTCATTGTGAAAAATTTTCCTCTTGTGCCCAATCAGAATCTCCCCAGAAGTAACTTCTACCCTTTATCCCTCCATCTTTTCCACGTGACTCCTTGTAAAAAGGGAGTCTCCATCTTCTTTGTAGCCATCCCTTAAATACCGGAACATGGTGAGATAAGGTCTCCCCTAAGCCTTCTTTTCTCTGGGCTGAACAGACCCTTAAGTCTAGATTTTCCAATATATAAAGACAAGTAGTACAACAAATAATGAGGAACAATGCAATAAGGTGAAAAAGGATTTACATAATTGTTATTTTGAATAATTGGGCAATAAGTGCAAAATACAGTCAAATAAAGCAATGTCAGCCACTATATTTCTGAATGAAGAGGACAGCTCTAACACCAATGGACACGGGCTTCTGAACATAATAGCACATTGCTAATTACAGGCAAGCTTACTGAAGCAAAAAGCTTAAAATCACTAGACTATCAGCAAAGCTGAGTATGATATTAGAATAAAAACTAGAGACAGAATGCAAAAGAAAGAATGGTCAGTTTTAATTATCAGAATCAGGTTTTTGCTAGAAGACTTATTTGCTCTTCCAAAGCTAAAATAACAAATACATTTTACAGACTTACAGGTAATTGCTAGAATAGCAGGTTTTTATATGTGTATATATCTGTCCATTCCAGCTTCTGAGCTTGGTTACAATATATCGTGAGTCAACTTCTACAGTATTTATATTTTATCAATTTGGTATTATTATATGAGTCTTTGACAGGACATCTTCTGACTCAAATAGCCAATAGCATGTAGGAGTGGTTGGAAAATGTCAGTGCCATTTAACAAATTGTATACAGAAAAGTGCTGCATTTTTATGAAGCCTTGAGTTTGATGAACAGTAGACAACAAATTATTTGAAGTCTTGAGCTCATTATTCAGAAAAGACAAAATATCTACTATATGAGGGACAAAGTGGCTTACAATTAACAAAGTTCACAGTCACAGTAGGATGCAGTTTATAACCACAAATCTGAACATTTTGTTGAAATTTAATTTTAAAGTTGAATTCTAGATCTGATGCATTGCTGGACTGTTCCTATATTTCACCATTGCTTAATGGTTCATCTATCCACCATGCTCATGGATCTCAGTGTAAGATGGGGCTTACTTAGTTTAACATTTCTAATTGTTTTACATATGCTGTTTGGCAACTACAAAGAAATGGTAACTTTAAGGGAAGTAAGCTTTAAGACAGTTAAGAAAAACAAAAGGATGGATCATAGACCAGAATAAATAATAGCAGTGATCAAACTTGTAGCAGGTAGCTCAGCTTGCCAAGGATAACATGTATATTACCCCTTTATGAAAAGGCAGTAAAATTACTTTAATACCTGAGCTTTTAATATAGAATAGTCATTTGAAGTATATTAAGCTAGATGAAACAGAAACTTTTACAATGAGTGATGAAAAGCAAGAGAAGCAAAGGTATCTCTTTATTCTAAGAAGCTGTAACACTTCTGTGTAGTTCTTACATGAATGAGGATTATGATCCTGATTTAATGAAATAATTAAACTTTTTATCAAGTTTGATATGACATGATTTGCATTTGATTACTAGCATGCTTAAATTTTAGGCAGATACTTATTTGATTACCAAGTGAACTGCAAGTAGTAACTCAACTCCTTTATTGTAGTAGCAAGAATGCCATGTAATGAAGTTTTGAAACATATAAAAATATGTATATCTCCATGTCTAGGGCTTGCCTAAACTAAGACAATTACTTAAATTATCCCTTTTTTTTTCCTACTACTGTCACAAAATGTCAAAAGATGTCTGGCATGACAGAACTGACTGATCCTTCAAGCAACTTGTAGACCATTAATAACTTTCATGTTCAGCTGGCAAGCTAATACAAGTATGTATCACATACACACTTGCTTAATTTTGGTGCTGAACTTAGTTCACATCCCCTGGGTGTTTGATAGTTTGTGAGGAATTTGTTCTTGATATAATCAGTAATTTTAATACGTTATAGTTCATACTTGTGTAATAGATTTACAGTGGGTACAATTCTGTTTAGTATTCATTGCCTTTCTACCTTTATTCACATTTAAAGACATTTAAACTATCAGCAAGACTAATTATACACAGGTAACAGCTGCTTCACCTTGAAATGGAGACTTCAGTCTCTTCATAGTAGCATCTTCCCTTTACATTCCATCTGAAAAGCCATTTTTCATGAACACAGAAATTTTTTCTTTTAATTTCCAGATGTAAATCCTAAAATTCTGTAATTTACACTACTGGAAATCAGTGACAAAGCAAAATTTTATCCATGAACCACAGATGTCAAACTAGTTATTGGAATCTGCTTGGTTTTGGGTTCGTTTTGTTTGTGGTTTTTTTTTTTTTTCTTTTTTTAAATTCAAGAATAATCAAGTACTCAACTTTTATGTTTATACTGAGCTGGCACTTTTCCTAGTTTTTCTAGGGATAAGTACTCTTTTATAACATCAACCAGTTTCTTACTGGGATAGTAACAGAACAATATAGAAAAAATAACTTAGGCAGTGACAAGGGGAAAGGAAAACAGGATGCTATCTTTGCTGTCCAGATAACTAATAATAAAATGCAAATAGGGCAACATGTCTAAATGGAGTACAGCTTGAAGCATGGAACTCCTGTGGCTGGAATCACTTTCTGGAAATGTCTTGTTCCCTCCATCAGTTGAAGAGAGAATTTAGACTCCGATTTTAAGTTGTAAGAATTATTCATCAGATGCCTAAATTAATCAACATAGATGGTATAATTGCAGCTTTGCTCAACATGTTATTTCATGGATAATGAACATATTTTTATTACTAGTGAAATATTGTATTGCTTTATAGACTGCACAATGTTTATCAAATTAAATGAATGGCAAATACACAAGATGATTTGTTCGCTTTTAAAACTAAATACGTAACTTCATAAAGATGCTGTCACTGATTATGTTAGCTCTCAGAATGTATAGATGATCAGATTGTACAGAAGATGGTTTATGTCTGTTAGTGAGACAGGTATTAGGCAGAAACTTAAAAGGAAGAAAAAAATCAGGAACAACCAAGGTTAGTGTCCTAAATCTCTCCACTATTACCATTTCTTGCCATTTCTTGCACCATAGTCTCAGCTTAATGCGGTCATTTCAGTTTCTTTAGATATTTACAACAAAAAAAGGCCACAGAAATGATGAGCAAGAAGATTGCCATTTTGTACTCCAGCATATTTACTAGTACCATAATCTAATGAAGAAATTAAAGCAAAACAGTGCTATAAAACAGAGAACACATTAGAACGGAACCAAGGTATGTCTTCAAGGTGACAAGAATAAATATTTCAGAAGATCACCATGTAAACTTTTTTGCTAGTCCTATCAGTGGCTGTACAAATCTTTAATACATTTGAAAAAAAAAGACAATGAAGGTAGTATTAAATTACTCCTGCACAGTGATCTGCATCTTCAATGACATTCTTCTGACATGTATTCACAGCAAGAGTCAAGTGCCTAATTTGAGGATTTGCAGTGAGCTTTCTATATTATATCTATATACGATTTATTTGATCATTTTTAAGAATTGAAATCCATGCACCTTTAAGGAAAGGAAAGTGAGAAACCACAGTAAGTGAAAATAGGCTTAAAAGACAACTGACCTTTTTCCACTTCATTCAGATTAGCAGCTTGCAGTGACAAAGACAGAAGAGACAAGAGACTTTTTACATTGTAATACAACAGCATAGCACATTAAGCTAATGCACAACTATAGCAGCAGAGAGGTTGATATAGCAAAATGAAGCAAGCTTCAGAGTCTCACCTACAGCAGAGCAAAACAAACAGAAAAGGTAAGAAGTACATGCCACTGGTGGCATGAGAAAGGTTTTACTTCTGGATCAATTAGATCTGTGATCTAATGACTGATGATAATGAGCAAGAGAAATGATCATCTGTAATCTATAGAACGTACATAAAATGACCTGAAGTTTAGTAGGCTGAAGTTAAAATAAAGCAGATGATAATGTTAAGAGAATAGCGTGGTTAAAGAGTGCAGGACGTAGTGAGGCGTTTTAAATCTTTTATTTCTCGAGGTTTCATCAGACACACTGAGTGTCCACTGCTTACTGTTGTTTCACAGTTACAGCCTGTGATCTTAAGAAAGCTCATAGTATAGTGCAAATACCATTCTTTGTCTTTCCACCTGTGACTGTGGGGGTCATTGTAAAACTTAACTGAGGCAGAGAAAAATGGATTCCTGATTCTTAAGCAACAACATAATATGCTTTTTTAATTGTTTGTTTTTAAATCAATACTGTTTACTTGAGAAGTGTCAATTTTCAAGGGATTGTTAGAAAAGTCAAAAAAGTGAGTGTTTAGTTTTGCACTGCAACATTCTTTACAACATTTTTCACAGTCTTTTTATCTATTTTCAGAGTTAGTTTGGGATTCTAACAAGCCCTCCACATGAAAATAAAACTTTAAAGAATGATTTACATTTCATACCAGCAGGTTTCAGCTGACTTCTTCCTTATACTGTGCTACTGAAACATAAAGCATATTTGCAGATAACCATTCACCCAGAAATACATTCTGGGATGGTGCACTTCCACATTCAGTACTTATATGCTGTGACATCTTGAACACAGACAATTCAAAGTACTGCCAACAGAATTAAAGAAGATCAGGACAAGCCTACAGTGGTATTTTCCTGGTATGTATACTGTCCCAGTCCCCAGAAACTTACAGCTGAGAGAGAAGTATCAGCTTCTCTCAGGGATACTTCTCAGCTAGAGAGAAGTATCCCTGAATTTAAAAATCTTTTTTACTTACTGAATATATAGACTATTTTCCTGATTGTTAACCTACTTTTGCCCAGCTAGTACATGAATTCATTTAGTGAAAATACCTTTCATAAAAAAACCATCAGCAATATCCACATCTGATTTTAACCTGTTAGAAAAGACACCATAATCCAAATGTTTACAGAGTTCCTCATGAAAATCACTGTATACATATTGGACAGGGCTGTTATTTATCTTTTGAATCAGGCTATAGGTCAGAGAAAAAAATCCTATAAATAATTTGGTACCTCATACACACTTGAGGCAACTGTAAGATTACTTTATATTCTGAACACTATCATTTCTAGATCCTAATGTGTCCAGACTACTGTCAGTCTAATTTTTAACACTGAAGGTTATTTAATTATTATGCAAGATCAAGGATGACAGACGTGAAGACCCCTTGACTAGCTCAATGTTTTATATGTTCTCCTGAGAATTAATTTCGAAATTTACTTAGGATGTCACACATTGTGTCCCGTCCTCAGATGCTTTGTAAGATAGATAGTATACTGTAGAATTCTGTACTGTATCCCGAGGAATGAAAAACCAGAACTTTTGCTACAATTTTTGACCAACCTGTCTATAAAAGGAGTTGAGGCTCTGGTGTTGTATGTTTAAAAAAAAATACATGTATCTTTGTTTTTGGTAAGGTGTTGAAAAAAAGCTGATGAGAGAGTGTAAATTCTCAGTGTATGTTTAAAAACCAGAACAGATAAACTTAGTGATTACAAGTAGACTGTTTTGATTTATTTTAGAGCTGGTAAGAAGATTCTCACCTACTCACATGACCTACTAACTTGCATCTGTAAAAACAAATCTCTTTCGGAAAGAATTACAGTTAGCAAACAAAAACAATTGCCATGTAAACTCATAGTATTTTCCTCTTGGAATTACGCATAATTACAAATCAATTTAAAAAATACTCTTTCTTATATTTTGACTAAAGCACATCTGCAATACAAACAGAAAAAATGTTATCAATGTTTATACTATCACCATATAGATGTATAGAGGAATACCACAATTGCTGTTTCAATTATAAATGTAAAATGTACATTTCAATTACAATACTACAGAAATGCAACAGGCACACTTAATCAAAGTTTTAGGCTAGCACATATAAACAAGCCTTTGTATCCACTCCATGGATATTTAATACAAAACAATCCTTCCCATGGCATCTGTGAATACAGTAAGCTATTGACTCTAGCAGTTAAATGCACCTAGAGCAATGTCGAAAACGACGAAATGAATGATGCAGGTATAAACACCTGCAAAGATGCAGAGGAGGAATGCACTTGCAAATGAATTGTCTACTATCTGATAGATATATGAAACCTCTTAGCATGAAGCCACTGAACAGGATTACCGGATTGATGTGACTTTGGTTTGCTTTCTTCCAGCCTACACAGTAGAATATCTGATCCCATTTTTAAAGGAGATAGCAGCTGATCCCAGGGGAGCTGAAACTTGACTCACATATACCTGAAATATTAGTTGTACGAGAAATAGCAAACACCTCTCTACTTATTGATGCTGTTACCTGTTATTTGTTTCTAAGGCTTGAATTGCCAATTACTCTTAGATATTAGGGTATCAGTATTTGGAAAAACAGTATTTTGTCTAAGCAGAAGATTATGTCTGTTATTCCAGATGTGGACCATCCACTTGTTATTAAATACCTTATTCTGACTACTTATACTTTAAAGCTGTATTGCTGTAGGTATTGTAGCTTATTCTGTATGGGGAAATTTCTACCAAACACTTACTCAGCTTATGTACTGGATGAATACATACACTAGATTATGAAGTTGTATTTCTTATACTTGTGTTCTACCATCTTCGCTCACTGTGAGTTTCCAAGTTTTAAATATTCACTTTGAATCTGAATACTGTAAAACCTTTGAGTAATCCAATAAGTTATAGAACTAGTGATGGAAATACCTTAGATTAGAAAGGAGTTAGCTGTGTTTTCAATAAATGAAATTAATTCAGGAGTTCACCTCTCCTCCCCATTTTCCAGAGCACAGATCTGATTGACTGATTAAAGTAAAGATATAGGCTGACTGAACAGAGTTAATTCCCAAGTTATGGTGGATTTTACGTATCTTTTTTTATGCATTGCAAATAATGGTTTTGTGAATTTAAGCTCTGTGTTCTCCTAGTTCTCCTAGTGATCAACTAGCTGACAGAAAGTAGATTTGTCTAATCACAAAAACTGTAAAACAAATCAATGTAAACAATAGATCCTAATTCTTGTTCTCCAGTATTGCTCTCCAGTTCTAACTATCGTCCATTCCCACAGAGATGATGACAGCAAGCAAGAGACCCTCTGTCTCAAAGAGAGGGGAATGCTTTGACCTGGTTGCCAACTGACAGAATCATTAGAAAGTATGTAATTACTTGTTTCTTTTTTTTTTTTTCCTGTGCTAGAACAGAAAGCATCACACAGAAAGCATAATGTTTCTAATGGAGGGCAGGACAGCATCCAGGGGTGCCACATTCAGTTCCCTACTGGCACAGACAGGTCCTTTTCTGCCCAGTTAGTAACATGAGCTATACAGCATAAAAGCAGAATATTTTTTCAAATTTCTACAGCTACAGAGGTTTTTCACTGGGGTGTTGTCTGGGTTAGGTAAACAGTAGGGATGGAAATATTTTGAATGATCTTTTAAATACCAAAATTCTGTAATTTCTAAACTAACAAAGGAATTAATGAGTGGGCATTAAGTCTGCTTTTGACTATAAGCCATACAGGAGAAAAATATGGAGGGAAACCTGGCTTTAAGTCAATTGTAGAGTAACTACTAATTCACCTACAAACTGAAAAATATTACTGTTCTGCTAGGAATTCTTAAATTACCTGTACTTTCTCGTATACTCCTACCTGTATATTCAGGTGGACAAAGGCAAGTATAGTTATTAATTCCATCCACGCAAGTAGAATTATTTTCACAGTCATTGTCTTCACAGTCATCAACATTTACTTCACAGTGTTCACCTTCAAATCCATCTGCACAGGTGCACCTGTAATACAGAAAACAAAACTAACCACATGGACAGTTTAGCTGGGGAGACCAGACAAGAAATTCTGCAATTAATGGCTACAATAATTCATAATCACTATCCCATAAAGGAACATGGTTGATACAATATAAAAACCATACAATAAACATTACCAAAACATTTTTCATATTTTAAATCACAGAAAAAGGCTTCTAAATTCATGCCTTAATCTTTAGTTTAAGGAGCTTCTTAAATGAAATCACTGAACATTCCTTTTGAAAAGTGTCCTACCTTCATATCACAAGATTAGATTGCATTTCTTACGGAAACTGATCCTTTTGGTTTTTTAAAGTTAAGCACATGGAAAAGACTGTGGAATCAGGAATGAGTATGTAATAGTAGTCTTCCACTGTCATTCAGTGAAATGCACGAATATAAAGCTCTGTTTAAAATTCCTTGCACAATACATGCATTAATATATATTTTAAAAGCCTGTATAAACTCTTCAAAGCAGTAATTTTTTTTTTGCTTTTAAATATGTTTATACAAAACAAATACATCAAAACAGACAGCAAAATTAAAAGATCACTCAAACATGACTACACAAATATTTTCATATAATTCACACTATCTATAATTTGTGCAGCTTTCACTATAACATTGCTTTGATTTTCAAAATATGCAGTGTTTAAACAAACAGATGAAAAGGTCAAATTCTGAGATGTGACTGTGCACTTTAAATTCTGGAGGCATAATATTAAGATGTATATGCTTAATTTTTAATAGAATATTATTTAATCTTTGGGCAGATTTTGGATTAAAAAATAAGAATAATGCCATAATGAATTGCAGGATAATGAATTGTATCTTTTTGAAGTGTCACTTCTAACAAGCTTGAGGTGTAGATTATTAAATGACTAATAATTTCTCATAAGAATGCTAAATAACTTTATTTCATAATTCATGAAGTACATCTGGAGTAATTGTACTGTGTGATTAAATAACTCAAGATTAAAAATGCTCACAGCATGTTTATCAGCTGGCATAGTGAGTTTCAAATGAATCATTAATTTTCTGTTTCACTGGGATTTACATTTTATCATTTACAAGCTGTCTGCTGAAGTAATACACATGACAACAGATGAATTGTGAGATTTTTTCAGCAGGGATCTAGCTAGCTATTAATTAGCATAATGGAGTCAATACTATGTTGTCTTGACCTGATATGCCTCAACTAATCACAATTATTTGTTATTGTTTTTAACAGTTTGAAAGCTTTAGAAGCTTTCCAAAGATGGCAACATGTTCTGAAAACTTCAGAAGCACTGAAAATCTGCCTTTGTGGTCCACTTACTAGCAAACACAGATAAATCAAAAGTTTAACACCAAAATTATTTCAGCATATAAACTCAGTAATTTTCCATCTTATTATTACAATTAAAAACAACCTACCAGAAACCATCTTTTTCTCCTTCTTTCAGATGACAAGTTCCACCATGGTGGCACGGGTTACTAATGCAAGCATGAATGGGAATATCACAGTCTTGACCCTATGCAGGGAACAACAATTATAATTCAAGAAGAAAACACAGACACTAGTGGAAGGAAGCCAAATAAAACTTAAAGCTTTCTAAGGAGAAGCTTAGATTTCTGTAAACTTTTTCCTTTCCATTCAGTACCCACCTTGAAACCATATGGGCAAGTACATCTATAGAAGTCAACTGGATCATTGTTGCAGGTTCCATCATTTTTACATGGATTTGATAAACAGGGGTTACACTTAGCAAGAATGTGAAGATCCACAGGCCCTTAAAAATATAAATTGCAGAGTCAGAAACAAACAACTATTAATTTATATTTGACAGGATATATCTGCCACGTTGCTTTAAATTTTGAAATGAAATTTATATTTTAGTCTATGTGGTGTTGCCATATGAATGGAATGATGGACTGTCCTTAATTCTGTTGACATGACCAAATAAATTTGGGATTGGATTTTTTTGTTTAATTATCACTTTTATTTAAAAAAAAAAAAAAAGTTGACTCCAAACTGATTCCCCTAACCCCATTCTCTGAAATCCGTACAGTTTTGATCCACGATAATTATGTTCCCTTTGTATTAACAAAATAAATACTACAATTTCAGCTATTGTGTCTTTGGAAGTAAAAATTGCCGGTGAGAAAAAGGGCTATCACAGTTTGCAATCCTTCCCTTGATGGTGTTAATGAGAACACTATTTTCAATGTATTTTTGTTTTAATTTATTTTTTATCGGCAGGATCACAGACATGGAAAAATGATCTGGTAAAATTACATGTAAATTGATGGAACATCCGTGAACTGTAACGTAAATTGCACTGTCCAAGCTACCTCACCGTAAATAGCTCTATATTGTGCCTTACTCACTTATGGAGTCATCCACAGTTCTGTGCATTACTGCCTTATTTGAGCCCACAAATAATGCAAATTCTACCATAAATCTACGTGCAAATGATGGCTGCAATCTGTGCTTGCTGTCTAGTTTCTTGTATTGATGATAATAATGACAGAATTCAGAAATGAATATTGATAAGATCTTAAGTTTCAGAAGCCAGAGCTTTGAGCTTTGGCCTGCATAAATCTTATTCTTATTATATAAATGTTCTTTTACACATTTATCTATTTTTCTGTAGTTTTACAATTTTAATACAGCTTTCCATGGTGAATTTTCAAGTTAGGAAGCATCATTTTTTGGGTTTTTTTAGGTCAAACAACCAAAGAAATCATAGGTTATTTGTTAAAAATTAGAAATCAACCACGTATAAATAATGATTCATTTTCATTCACTTCGTGATACAAAAAAGTTTGATTACTGTAAGAGAAAACGGGTTATGTCCAAAAGCCTATTAAGAGAATGAACATACATTCTCTACTATCTCCAGTGCTATTGCCTGATGACACTACTACCTCCACCTTCATTTTGTATTTCACCTGTGAAAAAAAACTTAAGCTATCCACAGGTGATCTGTACATTTTAAGAAATAACCAGTGATTTCTTCTAACTAGACACAAAACCCAAGCTCCTGAGACCTACGGGTGGAACTGCCTGATTGCTCCATAATAGCTTTTACTCAAAATGAGCCAGACTGCAAAGTTTTCCAAGCTAACAGGGTACTTCTACTGAAATATGGGGCTCTGGTATTTTTTTTAAACTTTCTTAACTTTCTTTATTTACTTTTGTTTGCAAAATTAATGTCAGATAAGTCATTGTAAAGGAGCTGGCATGGAGGGAAGCCATGTGATTATAAGGATTCAGTAGTGGGTGTTAGACCAAGAGAGCCTGACTTTTTTGAAACTGCAGTTGCTGGTATCCTTCTGTGTCACATCTTGCAGCAAATGCAAAGGGATGAACATGGTAATCTGTGATAAGATGCTTATTGCCAAAGCCACCATCTATTCTTGTCTTCATTACCGTATTTTGACAGAGGAATCTATGCTTGGTTAAAGCTTCTATTAGATGTGCAAACAGCAGAGGCAGAAGAGTTGAAACAAACACCATCGAATTAACACCTAGAAAGTGCTGCCTGTGTACTCTAGACTATTGATGATTATTGCTAGAGTACATTAAAAGGTTCTGTGAAAAAAGTGTGGTGCAAGAGGCATATACTTGAAAAATAAAAAAAATTATAACAATGTGCTGTAACCTGGAAGTCTACTTCCTTGCCTCAACTGTTTATTCTGAACATCTTCTCCTCTTTTCTACTTCTCATGCAATAAAATGCTAATTATTTGGCATGAATTAAAAAACATTCAGTAACTAAGGTTATTTTCCCAAATGGATTAGCAATCTAAATTTCACTTCCAAAACAGAGCCAGAAAATGGGAACTTTCAACAAGATAGTAAACAACATTGTTATCTGATTTTGTGCTTTAAGTGTTTATTTCAAACTGTTAAATATGTAGTATCCAATAAAAATTAACATTTTGATTTATCACTCTTCAGTTGTAAGATAAAAAAAAATGGAAATGGTTCAGATATTTCTACTGAAGTCTAAGGGAAAGACAGTTCTGGAACCTATTTTCATTGGCACTATACCATTCCTTTCCTCTTTCTCCTTGCATGTGTTCAAAGATTTGTATATGAAAATGAATTGGGTTCATAACCTGTTGTTTAGTTTTTCATATCATAGACACATATATTCTTGAATAAGCCCTAGCTGGAAAAAAAATAAAAGAAAAAATAAGCAGTATTCTTTTGTAAACAGTGAAAAACTAACTGTATTTTATTGACATAGACACACACATGTAGCTATCTAACATTTCTGAATAAAAGCACGACACAAACCCTCTCAAAACCAGCTTCTAGAGAAACTTTTTGCAAGAAAAACTTTGAGCTCTTGCATTTTATGACTCCTGTTCTCTCTTCCATATGGCCTCAAAATCAGTATCTACACTGATTCTTTTATTCTAAAGCTGCTAATGAAATCACCAATTTTAGTACAAAGCAGAGGAAACAATCATTTCAGTTAGATAATTTTCAGACCTCAAACTCAGGCTTTTAAAATAACAAAACTGTTCTATACAATATGTTAAATGACATATCATGAAAAGTCAGCTGTAAATTCATCAAAGGGGAAAACAAACAGTAAACATGCGTGTCTTAGGAAAGAAGTCTGCTTGAGGTACACAAAAGGAAGGTCAGAAGGTCTGTTCTTAATCAGATCACCCATTCCAGATCTACTTATAACCTTACCTGGTATCAGAAAACCACAAGGCCCTGGAATCTCTAGAAGCAGGGCATGGATGGTAAAGGGGTAAAAGTAAAAGATTGAGAATCTGTTAGAGGCCACAAATAAACACCCATACACATAGAAAAACAACTGAAAGAAGAAAATACTAAGAGATGACTCCTGGAGTAAAAGAATTCATAGAATTAGAGTAAGGCACAGTGATTTTATGCAGCTTCACAACAAAGATGAGACTTCATTTTAGAATGCCCATTTTCACTACGAACTATTCATTATGTAGGTAAAATTCAACCATCATTTCACTTTCATTCCAATCGAGAGGTGCTGATAAGAGAGAATCACACACTACTCTTTTCCTGTAAATATATACACAATAGCAGACCACCAACAGATATTCCAAAAAGTCCTCTCACTCATAGTCTAAAATTTTGTTTCTAATAGGAATACAGCATCTTCCTAATTTCTATTCAGCAGCTCATTTTTAAGCAAAAGATAAAATTTCTTATCCTTGAGTAACAGACACATATGTCTTACAGGGTCATCATGTCATTGAAAAGCTGCTGATTTGCAATCTGTAATTATGAGGATCTTCATAGGACAGTGGCAAGAAAATGATTTTCTCTCAAAGGTATCTGTAATACCTACTCTCCACTCTTGGAAGTGAAACAAATGCAGTTCTTACCCTGCATAATACTATAAAGGATATTTCCTGGTGGGCAAGAGGGAGTAAAATATACTTTCTGGATTGTCTGATAGAAACATAACAATGACTGTAGGCAGGGGTGATACAGTTTTTAACGCTGACAGAGCTAGAAGATAATCACACAGGTCCTTCATGTCCATGCGAATATTCTTTCACTTATATCCCTAAACCAGTGTGTAATAAGACCATATCTGCAACAATGTTCAGCGGATGCTTGTAGAGAAAACGACCAGATTGGCCAGCAAATGTCCTATCTAAAATCAGACTAAGAGACTTTGCAACAGATGAGCGTCATATGCAATGAACAGTAGCATGACATCAGAGATGTACTGTTGAAAAATTGCAAGAAGGATTTGGAGTGAGACACAATTCATTGGCATCATAAGCAACAAAATGAGTTCTAGTGGTTTTGTCTGCAAAAAAGTTTTTTGATAGAAAGCCTAAAGAGAGAAGACTAAATAGGATGAACATGCAGTAAAGAGGAGACAAACTCTGACAAAGTCCCATTGCTTTTTTAAGGAAGAAATTACAAAGGGATTAAGCTCACCTTTGAAGATATATTAACAGATGAATAAACCAAAATAGCTTGAAGATTACCTAGACTTTAAGAGTAAGTTATTTCTATAAGACTTAAGATCATATTTATCTGAGGGCTCAGAAATAACTGTAAGATTAGTAACAGCTTACAATTATAAGTAAACACAATTTTTTTCCCCCCACAGTTGGGGATTTTGATGTTTCTAAATCAGGAACATGAAAAATGAAGCTACAGCAGAAGTTTTCCATGTTTTCAAAATATTTAAGAAGGGAGAAATGGATGGAATAGAGGAAGATTAAACAGTAAACCAAACCAAGTTCTCTCTCCATGTGATTAATAAAGGTACTTGTCTAACCAAAAAATAGTAAGGTTCAGAAAAAGAATCTAGGAATTAACACACAATAATATAAGTTGTGATATAAATGCCAGCAACATTGGTACCAACATGGACATAAATACTCTCAGTCCAAATCCTCAGAAACCTCCCCATATAACAACATTTTAGAACTAGAACTCTATAGAAGTAATCACATCCCTTTATCTACAGGGCTTTTTTTTGTTTTCTTGTCTTTTTATGCTTTCTTCTGAAATATCAGAGGAAGTATTTTAGACATATTGATGCAATTAATTGCAGACTACAAGAATTATGGATGTATTTACAGTTTTTACTATAAACAGTCTGAAGGAAAAGGACATCCTTTGGCTAAGGCAAGTGTAGATGTTTAAACTCTAGTTCATGACTGAGACAGTAGGAAGTACCTATGCACATCCATGTTCTGAGGAATACTGTACTACAAGTCCAAGGGCTTTTTTTCTCCATCCGTTAGAAAAGAGATAGGTATTGAAGTTTTTAAAATAAATACAGTTCCTGAACGGAACCAATGGCTATGTCCATAAGTATGAGGAGGAATGATGACAAGGCTCAGTGGAGATGCTATAACAAATGTATTTAGAGACACAGGACTCTTACTTTACAGCTCAACTATGTGTAAAAATTCAAAATTCATACTTCAAAGAGAAAAAAACAACAGTACCTTGGCAAGTAAATTTTTTAGAAGGAGTTGTGAGAAGAAGTTTATCTGCCATTTCTCCAGGACCAGCACAACGTGCAATACCAGGTTCTTTGTATTCTGATTTTACCCAGTCAGATAGCCACTGCATGTTACAATCACAATAAAGAGGATTTGCTCCAATAGCCCTATGGAAAACAGACAAACAAAAAGAGTCAAGTTTTAAATGGTTGATTTTAAAAAGAGAAGCCAGAAAACAGGTCGGCAAAAAAGCCCTTTAAATGACAAACCTGCCCATCCTCCACCAAATTGACTGTAAGAGCATGAAGGGTCTGGATTTGGGTTCTAAATCAAGAAGTGATAGTTTTAGCAGTAAACTTGGTCCAGAAAATTAGCTGTTCTTAGCTGCATTATGTGTGAACTTTGGAGAGCTAATACTAACTCTGTTTCACTGTTGGTTTGTAATGGCCAGATCACCTGCATCAGCAGAATGAAACTGATACCGGGAAATTAAGCTAGCAAGAATAAAGTATTTCTTCTGAAGCAGCCAAGGCAACCCCACAGGGTTCCACCCTGATATTTTTCCTTTTCAGTTTATGGCTCCCAGGCTGGTACAAACCATGTTTCTAAACTTCCAAATTTGATTTAATTATTTCCTCTTTGGAGCTCTCCCACTGAACTCACAGCTATGTGCAGAATTCTGTAAGAGGTCTCTACTGCATAAGTAAATAAACTACATTATCGTAGCTTTGTGGCAGTTACAAAAGAATTGCCTCGTTATGAAAGGAAATAAATTTCTTGAAATAAATTTGGTTTTTTTCAATTAAAAATAATTTAACTAGAGATATTCAGAATTAATTTCTTTAAAGGTTTTTTTAAGTGTCTCTTTTCTCTGCTAGAAACTATAAATACTCTTAAAACTCTAAGAACAATGATATGTTGTGTAGTTAATTTGGAGGACAGAAGCATTGTGCTATTCTATAAAGATGTATTCATATTCTTTTCAAGAAATACAATAATCACAGAACTTTCAACAGCTAATCTTGACATGTGCACACACTATCAAGTGGCAGTATTAGAACATTCTCCATGTCTACATGTTTGAGTACTTTTTTTCAGATTGCTCCACAACTTTGGATTGCTGGGTCTTCTAGAGGTAGAAGAAAGCCTTTGGCAAGCAAAGGTGGTAGAAACTACCACTGCTGAAACAGTCTTTTCTGCTACATTGAGCACAAAGCCCCCTCTTAATTATTGCTACATACTTCCAGATGAACACAAGAAAATATATATACTTGTTCAGTCACACTTAAGTCAGAGCAGTAACAAAAATCAGACCTAGTGAAAGGGAACTTCCCATGCAAGGAGAAACACCTAGAATTTGTCCACTCCATATTTGCAAGAGTGAATGCCAGACTGAACTGAGATCATGATGTTAGCAAGGATAACCAGTAGTCATTAAGAAAAAAATAACAGCAACAACAATCAAATCCATGTAAGTTTTACTAATATTTCATGCAGATAAACTAGTTTAATAGCAGCATTTGAATGAATTATCAATGACTTAAAGCTTAACCAGTACAATCAAATTTCTGCAAAATGGCAAAACAAATGTAAATGTCCAATACTGAACTAGAAGCAGATAATTAAGTTTGTAACAACTGCAGCTGTTCAGAAACATAAAAGCCAGATACATCAAAAGGCACTAGTCAACTTACTCCTCAATTACAAGCAAAGATTTAATAACTATCCATAAACATCATGAGGTTTACAGATAGGTAACTTGTTCTAATCGAGATTCCCATTGAAAATTAAAAATAGGAAAAGCATTGCCTCAAATGATGTTCTGAAATCAGATGATATGTATTTAATATCAACTTAGCAGACACTGACACAGAATCATAGACTAATTCAGGGCACTCTGGAGGTCATCTGGTCTCACCTCCTGCACAAAGCAGGTCTCGCTTCAAAGTCAGAGCAGGGTTGCTCTGGGCTGTGTCCAGTTGAGCTCTGAAAATCTCCAGGGATGGAGATTCTTCTGCTTCTTTGGGCAACCTGATCCAAAGCTGAACCACCCTCACAGTGAAAATTTTTTCATTATATTCAGTCAAACTTCCCTTGTTGAAGCTTGTGACTGTTGACTCTTATTCTTCACTGTGCACCTCTCAGAAAAATCTGTCTCCATCATTGTTGTAATCCCCTTAGAGATTTAAAGACTATTAGGGCCCTCCTTGGCATCTCCTTCTCCAGGCTAAATAAGCTTGGTTCATTCAGCCTCTCCTCACAGCTTATACGATCCAGCAGCCACCTCCCCACATTGCTTGCCCCTATCCTGGATTTCCTCTGGTTCATACACATCTGCTTTGTACTGGAGAAACAGAACACGTATTCCAGATGTCACCTTAAAAGGGCCAAGCAGAAGGGATGGATCACTATCCACAGTCACCTGGCTGCTCACTTTCTCATTCAGCTGAGAGCATCTTTACCCTTCATTGCGTTAAGGGCCTGTGGCAGATGCATCCAATTTGCTGCCCAGCAGGAGGCCCAGGACGCCTCTGCTGAGCTGCTAGCCCTCTGGCCAGTCCCCAGCCTGTACTGATGCATAAGCTTGTTCAAGAGCAGGACTTTGCATGTTTTCTTTGTTCAACTATGTGTAATTAGCAAAATGTAACGTAACATAAAAAATACAGTTACCATCTGAATACTCACAGGTGTGATAATGCTGAAAGATCATTAAAAGCTCCTTCAGGAACAACAGAAATATCATTTCCATGTAAAGATCTTAAAAAGAAAATAAGCAGAATAATATAAATGCATTAAAATCAGCAGGTTAACTTTGCAAATTTCATCTTTGGTAAACAGTTTTCAGCTTTTCACGTTTTTCTTCTTGCAGTTCCTCAGTGTTTCCAGCTGTTTGGGTGTTTTTTAAGCTCTAACTGGCAGCGTACTTGTCACTTTATTTCTTTTCATCCTGAATTTCCTTAAGAAATGTTAATAATATGAGTCTTTTTAAATTTAAAGAATAAAGGTTGGCAAATGTAGGCACACTTCTTCAAAGTACTGACTGGATTTAGGAATAGCAGAAGAGATATTATTTCTGACTTTAACAGTAGTTCTTTGAAATTCCCATTAATTATGTTCATATGTTTTTTTAATCTTTCATGGATTCATAGAAAATACAGGCATTGTTGCCCTAACTTGATAGTAAAGTGAAAGTACTAAAGACCTTATTAAGCATCAATACCTGGATAGTGTTATCTCTCCTGTAGCAAATCTGCACAAAAGTATCTTTTCTTTTCTGTAAATTTATTCAGTTGCATGTATATCTAACACATATAGAATTATGGTTCTTGAGATTATGCATATTTATATAAAATAAGTGACGTTATGTGAGCACACTTAAATTATGCCATGCTTGAGACATTTAATCCAACTAAGCTATTAAATGGTTACAAACTATCCAAATGGAGGCAAAAATTACATGTTCTGCTGGGGAATTCTGAAAAAGAATTTTTGCAGTTTTGTTTTTTTTTTTTTTTCTCTAACTGGCAAACTGAAAATGTAAACAAGACTGATTATTCTTTATTTTCCTTTGTCCCTTTTGTGCCCTTTCAGCCGTGTTTTAAAATAGAAACTTTTCTTGGAATCAAAAGGTAATGTTATTGATTTTCAATAGTTAACGATGATGCAATGGTTTTGGAAATATTCCCATATTAAATGAAACATCAAAGAAAAAAATTTGTTGGTGGAATAAAAATACTCAAAATTCAACTGCAAAACGCCCTCATGTATATTGAGGAATTTATGCATATGGCATTTTTGTCAGACTTTAATGCTTGTAACAAGGAAGAATATAACACAAAAAGAGAAATACAGCCAAGATTAAAAAGCAGAAAATAAAAACGTGTGTATCTGTATATACAATGTTGTCCAGGGTCATATAACTTCTTGTGCAGCATTTTGAGAGTGTACTTCCCCAGAATGAAGCCACTTACATTTTTAATAATCACTTCTCAAATACTTGATATGTTTTAAAATCTAGTAACTTCCTACGGATTTGCTATCTGCTGTACACAAATAAACATTCTGGAAAATAGCAATGGTTAAAAAACAATACTTACAACAACCTAAGTGATTTCAACCCATCAAAAGTCCGTGCAGGAATACACCTCAGGCGGTTGTAACTAAGAATTCTGAAAATATATAAGATACTGTCAGCAAGTATATTAGCCATTCAGTAAACAATGCAGAGTATGACCAAACCAGCGTTTGCACACATAGCTAGTTAGGAAACAAGTTATTTTACAGCCTCCACAACAAGCAAGCTTTAATATCAGCTAAACGCCCTTTCTTTCCACAACAAAAAAACCCACTGCAATGCTTCCAAAGAGTCACTGTTGCATGTTTAAACTTACAAGGTGAGCAGCTGAGTCATGTTGCTGAAGCTCTGATTAGAAAGAGTGCTGATTCTGTTGTTACTTAAATCTCTATAAAAAATAAATTCAGAAATTCAGACCTTAAAATGACTGCCACAGTCTCAAAACACTGCAAGTTAAACTGACAGACACATTATTTTTATTAGTAGAAGTAGTATCATCATTGGTATCAATATTTAAAGCAGCAGATATTTTTATTTTCACATGCCATATACAAGCACAGCAAGCGTTTAGCTTGATCAACAAAAAGCATCTTCATTTCAACACAGATGAAAAAGCAGCGCAGTGCATTCTTGTACAACAGCAATGTCCATCATGCTACTGAGTTAATAATGCAATCCTACATGAACCCAAGGACAGAAATGAAAGTGATGTTTTAAAGTAGAAATCATTCTAGTAATGTCCCTAATGACACATGAGTAAATATCACCTAATACTCTACTTAACACTTGCACACTGAAGACATCAAAGCCTAGAGCTACTGTTATAAAGAATACTATCTAAGATTTATAGAGAAAGCCTTAACATCTTTCTTCTTGTTGTTCAGTATTCTAATTAATAAAATCTTAAGCATAAGTATGATGGAAGTTGGAGTGGTATGCTGGTAGTTTCAAAGATGGTAGCTTCAAAGAAGCTTTGAAGAAGCTGTATTAAATGTGAATACTGCTTGTTTTTTATTCTCATATTGTGCTTTAGTTTTCATTTTATGTTGACTGTACCACTATTGTTTACTGTATTTTGTGGTGAACTACAGCATTTGTTTCAGAGGGGACCTTGATATTTTAACTTAAGAGTACTGTTGAATAGCTATGCAATATACATATTTCTCTGTCTGAATTGTCATGAAAGCACGCAAGACAACTGACTCATAATAATAAACATATTAGGCAAGTATAACAGAACAATCTATTCAACAGAGAAAGAAAAAGTTGGAAATAAACAAATTTCCTTGTTAATCTGGAACTCAGGAGACTTGTATGTAATTCCTTGTTTCGCCACAGAACTATGCATAGTGTTTTGGTTTATCAAACACAGCTGAGGAACGTTCTCAACTTCGTAACAGCAGTATAGGGATACATACAGAAGAGATCACAATGATGTGCCCCACAGGTCTGATAAATAAAGACTGTTAATACTCATCTTATTTTCATTTTATTTACTGCTCATCTATAATTTATTGTATTACATTTGTCTGCTAAATCGCTAAATCATTTTCTGATTAAGAGGTAAAGTTACATGATTTCTGGCTGCGTTGGTCAAAAACAGACCATGAGTACCTAACCTCTGTGATGGAAGCTTGTCACTATGCCTCTAATTAACCTCATCTCTAGACATATATCCAGTCTCCACTGATACTGTTACTGCACACAGTCCAATCTATATGCTTGCTTCTTGTACCGAGGTTCCAAAGTTTATATTTTCCATGTGCTGCAAGTTAGATCTTGTATAATTTCCCTAAACAATCCACAAAGATTTCCTATAGGCTCTATGCTGTATACATTTGAGAATAATGCAAGGGATTTTTCTGGATGTTAGCTGCAAAATACAAAAAGTTTTGGGAACATGTGTTTTCTAAATTTGTGACCACGACCACTTTTGTCTAGTGTGAGATAAATAAAGGAAATTAAATTCTTGTTTTTGAATGCCAAATCACTTTCAATTTTTTCAGCAAAGCTCTAAACCAGTCAGAAAGAAATTCAAGGGATTTTGTTACTCCCCTCCACTTTTTATTCTGATTATAATGAAACCACAAACTGCTTTCAGAATGTTACACAGTTCAACCTCAGCTGGTATAAATTTTTATAGTCCTAACAAAGGCTATGGAATTACAGCCATTTACATCGCCAGTCTTCCTATTTCTCTCACTGTACTCTTACAAGGTACAGAAGTCATACTCAAATCATTCATGTAGTAGAGGTAATAAGTTTTAGAGCAGCTAGTGATTTGCCTCAAATCACAGAGCGAGTCAGCAAAAGAGTTGGGAGTAAGGCATTCTAGACAAGCTCTCTTCTTGAGTCATTAAACCATGTATTGTGGGAGAAACAGAAGGGGTTACATTGAAGTGTTACAACAGCTGCATGTGCTATTCCTATGTGAAGCATACCACGGAGTGAAGCGTACCACAGAATGTTTCTTTTGTAAATGAAATAATTCAACTGCCTTTATGCAGCTGTGTAAGAAAACGCTGTATTATCCTAATGCATTTTGTAAGATCTTACGTCTCTTTTCAGGTTAACTATAATTTCTATTTATTTACTTTGTGATGTAATCACTGGATTGAAATACCCCTGTTTATAAAACATGACAAAGTCTACGATATGTAGGATGTGATAAGTAGAATAAAATATCCTCTATTATAAAATGGGGTTAGGTACTATAATTGCTAAAAGATATGACATATTTTATGTTTTTTTTCTTAAAACTAAACTTAGGTATAATGGAGGAGGGTTTTTTGTTTTGTTTCTTTTCATTGCAGTAGAGAATGTTGCTCTAAAACTACTTACATCAGAGTTAAATGCTTGTAGTTGGAAAGCTCTTTTGGAACAAGGGTAAACTGATTTCCATCCAAATAACTAAAACAGAAAAATAAAACATAGAGCATTTTCTTTGTATCATTAAAACAGTAACATCTTCATCCACTAATCTTAGAATCCCAGAGTGAAGTTAATAATAAAGGAATACACAGTATTTCGTTTTATAAGAAACCTTGCTTATAGATTTTGGTTTACAGAGACACAGCTGAGGACCTGTAGCCTAAGATCCAAATGCTATTGTATCAGATATTACGAATATTATGAAGTAACAGTGATAACAACAAACTCTTACCCAGTACTTTCTATTCTTTCTTAAAGACTTTACAAAATGAGGTCTTTATCATCTCCATTTCACACACACATCCCTACAGATGAAAAGTAAATCTGACTTCTGCAAGTCACATTAACTGTGGATTTTGACCTATCCTAAATAGAAATAAACCCTGACATTGCAGAGGTAGTCCTTTACAGTAGAAGCTGCAAGGGCTGGTCCCAGCTCTAACAGCAAACTCATTTGTCATGCCTGCAGTTCAGGTCGCCTTCCTTAATTTCTCCCTATATAGTTCATGATATATCAGACATGACACACTGCAAGCCTGTTCCTAGGGAGCATGTTGGGGACTAAAGACAGTAATCAATTACCCTTCACTAGAAAAGTTAGATGGTTTTTCTCCTCTCTTTGTAGGTTTACAGCTTCTGTATTATATTGCTTGCTCTTCTTCCATGCTCATAATTCTCAATAACAGACTTGTTCATCCTTAGAGTTAAGAGGTGCAGAGCCATCAAAATGTGTCGGCACCTGTTACAGGCAAAGGAAGGTAACAAGCCTTGCCTAAAAAGCTTCCAGTGTGCAGCCAGTCATTACAAAGTGCAAGTGGATGGGCTCTGTCCGTAACCAGGGCAAGTAGTTTGGAGTTGGTAAGAAGTGCTGAATTTACCTGATTCTCTGAAATGGAGCAGGCAGTGGCAGGAAGATTAAAGATCTTGAGTTTCTCAACTGGGGCAAATGACTTGCTGATGGTGGTATTACAGTGGTATTACTTGTGTCTCCTGGAACCCAAGTAAAAACTACACCCTCATTATCCCTATACAAAGCAGATATTTTAGCCATCCAAATACTTGGAACATGCTCGAGTTACGAGCAGCCTCTGATAGAGAATTCCTCCTCCCCTACTCCCCCTTGGAGCATACCTTCCTTAGGGATGCTTGCCAAATCCAAAATATGTGTCTCAACAAGTTTATGTTAATGGCTCTATATAAATGGTGATGAATGGAGCATCGGCCCATATACTTAATTATTAAAAAAGAAACCAACAACATTTAAACTTTTTGAAGGAGTAAGCATTCTGAGAAGATTCTTTTATCGACAGATAAATTAGGATGTATTGCTCTAGCTTCATTAGAACTGAAGTACTACAAGTATCTACTTGGCTGATAAAAATTCCTCCTTCTTCAAATACAGCAGCTATTAAGATATTTTATAAAACACATGAAGAGTACATCTTGGAAGGGTTACGCATGCCAATGAACAAGAAGAATCAATCAGTATGCAACTGCTAACAGGAACCACCTCCATTATCCTTTTGAAAAATATGCTAAATTGCATGCTTAGACACTAATTAAAGCATACAAAATTGTACACAAATGAGTTTTCAGTCACAGTCAGGGTTCCACTTGCAATTCCAAAAGTATCTCTCTTTAGCTGCTTAATTTTACATTGCATTGATGCTCTTATATTGTCAAATTGTATTTATTAGGCCAGACTATATTTAATTAAGACATCTTCTATTCAAGAAAAAACAACACCACAAAAACTTAATGAAGTTATAGGTTTATATAACTGTATGGTAATTTGAGTTCTTAAATAATTTCTCTTCTTTAATGACTACAGCCTTTTGGATGCTACTAAGCACCAAACTAGTGGTGGACATTTCACAATCTGCTGTGTAATACCAAATGGTAAAACAGCAAAACTCTTTTAGTGACTTAAGATACACAGTTATGGCGTCTTCTGAAAAAATACTACATTAATCAGTCATCACAGAACATTAGTCATATTAAATACTTGCCAAAAGGTTTTTTTCTTGTCAATAATTTGTATCTATTTCTTCCAACCTGTTATGAGTTTGCGTGGCAAGGTTTTGGTACTGAGGGGGGCTATAGGGGTAGCTTCTGTGAGAAGCTGCAAGAAGCTTCCCCCATGTCTGCTAAAGCCAGCACTAGCTGGCTCTAAGACGGACCCATCGCTGGTGAAGGCCAAGCCAATCAGCAACGGTGGCAGCACCTCTGTGATAACTTATTTAAGAATGGGAAGAAAAAACAACTGCGGTGAGACAGCAGTTGGAGAGAAGAGTGAGACGATGTGAGAGAAACAACTCTGCAGACATCAAGGGCAGTGAAGACGGAGGGGGGGAGGAGGTGCCCGAAATGTCGGAGCAGAGAGCCTTCCCTTGCAACTCGTGATGAAGACCATGGTGAGGAAGGTTGTCCCCCTGCAGTCCATGGAGGTCCACGGTGGAGCAGATATCCACCTGTAGCCCATGGAAGGGACCCCACACCAGAGCAGGTGGATGCCTGAAGGAAGCTGTGACCCCGTGGGGAGCCCGCACTGGAGCAGGCTCCTGCCAGGACCTGCGGACCCATGAAGAGAGGAGCCCACGCCAGAGCAGGTTTGCTGGCAGGGCTTGTGACCCCATGGAAGGGACCCACGCTGGAGCAGCCTGTTCCTGAAGGACTGCACCCTGTGGGAATGACCCACGCTGGGGCAGTTCGTGAAGAGCTGCAGCCCCTGGGAAGGACTCACATTGGAGAAGTTTGTGGAGAACTGTCTCCTGTGAGAGGAACCTTCATGCTGGAGCAGGGGAAGAGTGTGAGGAGTCTTCCCCCTGAGGGACAAGGATCGGCAGCGACAACGTGTGATGAACTGACCGCAACCCCCATTCCCCATCCCCCCGTGCCACCTGAGGGGAGGAGGGAGAGAAATGGAATTGAAGCTGAGCCCGGGAAGAAGGGAGGGATGGAGGGAAGGTGTTTTAAGATCTGGATTTATTTCTCACTATCCTACTCTGATTTGATTGGTGAGAAATTAAACTCCCTTTTCTCCCCAGGTTCAGTCTGTTTTGTCCATGACGGTAATTGGTGAGTGATCTTTCCCTGTCCTTATCTCGACCCTCAAGCCTTTCATCATATTTCCTCTCCCCTGTCCAGCTGAGGAGGGGGAGCGATAGAGTGGTTTTGGTAGGCACCTGGCATTTATCCAGGCCAAACCAAAACACAAAACCTCATGACTTCTCTGATCAAGATTCAAAACAGATTAATAACATAATTTTTAGGTTTATATTTTCCCCTTCACAGTAATTGTAAATTGATGCATCTAGTCTTATGAGTAGCTTATTCAGTTATTATCTTTAAACATTACGTGAGATAGCAAGTTCTTTTTTGTATCAATGTTACTGTCCATCTGCATATTCAAATTATATCTTTTCATAAAATGCAATCTTAACCATTTCTCTCATACAAAAATGTATCAAGAGATTAATACAATATAGCAGATTGTACAAGACTGCCTATATGAAAAGTAACACTTTCTATTAAACCAGTCTTCCTGAAATATCACAAAAACATGTTTATTATGAAAATAAGCACACACATTAATAGATTGGGTTTTTTTTGCTTATTCATGTAATTGCATGTCTTCCTTCCTTCCTTAACAGTGACCACAGATTGATCAGATTCACTCTTGCCCATAATTTAACCCATTGTAACATGATATCCATGGTCAGTTATATGATGGTTTAATGTTGGAAATGTAAATTCTGAGAGTGATTATGATTTTATATACATATATTTTTAAAGCTTTTCAGTAACAAAGTTCTTAGAGTGTTTTGGGACTTACAGAGCATTGGTAATTTAAACTTAACCTCAAATTTCTCAAGATACTATGCAAGTCTTCATATCTATAAAGCGGTATATAAATAAACTTCAACTGATCTATGGAATAAAATTCATTTTCTTCTTCCCTCATTCTTGAACTAGGTGATATATATCTGACATTGATATTCATAAAAGGGAAAAAAGTGTGTCACTTACAGTTCTGTTACATCTTTTGGAATGCCTTTAGGCAAAGCTTTTAGGCCTTTGTTGCTGCAGCGAACTACTGTGTCTAGACAAGTACATTCTGCCGGACAGCGGGACAGTGGAGAGCAGCTATTGTCATCATTTCCTGGTTAATAAAACCAAAGAGATTCTAAGCTTGCTATACAAATGTCACTTCAGTATTAGCAATAATATCCCACCTAGAATTCCTATAAGCAAACATGATATTTCTACATTAAATGTCTCTAGATAGGGAAAACATTAAATCATGTCTCTAAACTATCGCTCCAAGAATTTACATTTCAAGTGACGCATTATTTAGTATGATGCTGTTTTAGTAGGTAAAAATGCTGTCTTATGGAAATAAAGATCATTAAAGAAAGAACAAAACTTAAAATGAAAGATAATAAAGCAAAATACATGTTCATTTTCAAAATTAAGAAATTATTAAGAATAAATAGGGTCTCTGAAGAGAAGTTACAGCCTTGAAAACTGACAAACTAATAATGCAATAAATGGAAGCATGTGTGAGAGAGACGCAAGACAGCAGCCATCTTTTTTTAAGCGTTGAGGGGAATTCTGACATTCAGGAAGTCACAAACTAGGCAAAATGGCATGTTATTTGATCAAGTAACCTGAAAGAGCTCTTGGTTCAAGCATCAGCATTTGAAAATAGTCTCATCAGAACTACAACATTTGATCAATTTATTTAATTTTTATATTATGTCTACATTATGGTTTACAGTAGTGAACATAGGCAAGAAAAACTTTGGAAAGCATATATACAATAGCTGCATGCTTGTTGATCATCCAAAAATGGGTGGAAGATTTTTAAACTGATGCAGAAACTTAGCGTGAAGTGCACATGAAGCTATTTAAAGCATGACACTTTTGGGATCTATGGGAATCACGCAGCTATACGTATGAGACCTGAAATTATAAAACATTCAAATATTAATTTTCTTACCATCATCACATGTAAAATCCTGAATTGCCACATCCTGGATGGGAATCTCTTTAAGGAAGTAGGGTTTTTGGCAGCGCGGGTTCCCTGTCACAATGCGTTTCTTCCTTAGCCAGTCTCCAAGCCATGCAAGATGGCAGTTGCAGTTGAAGGGATTGGCCAAGAGGTTTCTGAGAATGACAGGAAAGATTACTTCAGATGAAACCACTTTTTCATCCTAAATGTTCTATTTCTATTTTCAAAAAGCTAAGCTTAAATACCATTCTTCAAACAATACTATGTACAAACCATAGGTGAATGCTGTAATTTAGGCTCTGTGTGGCAAATCTTGATATAACTCGTTTAGAAATAATTTAAAACTGTCAAAGACCTGACTTGTTGTCAAGCTACTCTGTACTGACAATGCAATAATTTCATATAGAGATGAAGGCTGATTACTTTACATTATTAGCTTTAACCTGACAACAGCTATTCCATTAATTTGTCATCTCAAGATTTCCATCTTTTATTTGCTCCAGAGAATAAGTTTCCTATCTGAAGTGACAGCTAAGTTGATTACATGCCAGTTATAAAAATGAATTTACTTCTAGAAGCCTCAGTACTTTTGGCATCTCCTTACTTCAGCACAAACCTATCGACAATTCCATTATTTATAAACATGCCATCCTTAATATGCACAAATTAGTCACTTGGTGCGAAGTGTCACTTTTTATGTAAAAAGGGGATTAAGTACTTTCCTGAATGATGCTACCTACAAAAAGCATTTCTTCAGTAAACTCAGTGGCAGCTTTGCTCACCATTTTCCCTTCCCTTAAATTATATCACATTTAAATGAAAAAAGGGATGCTTCTTTTTATAGAAAATGAGACTGAAGCTTCATTATAAAACATGTATGAACTAAGATTCTCAGTAGGTTGAGGAAATTTAAGATAATAATTGGATGGCACAGTGCAGAAAGACAGACAACATGGTGACTTGAGCAGCTGCGATCATGCTATGCCTACCCAAAATGTGTTATTCTACCCTGGCTCAGATCAGTGGGCTTCTGCGAGAGGGGCAAGCCGGACATTTTTCTTGCCTTCTCAGGCACTTCTCAAAACCAGTCTAATGATGCATCAAAGGGCACCACGAAAACATACTCTTCATGCATCCAGGATGGTCCAGAAAATAAACTTTCTCAGAAATCCCTCTATGAACTCTTTTTTCCCTTAACTTTACCTCACAGTGTGAAATTATACAGTAAACCATTAACAGAAACGTCCCCAAAATATAACACGTTTAAATTTGGGCAAGGCAAAACACGACCGTGACTTACAAAGTAGAGAGCGAGTGCAGCGTATCAAATGAGCCGGGTGCCACGGTGGTGATCTGGTTGTCATAGAGCGAGAGCAGGCGCACTGAGCTCAGGCCCGTGAAGCTGTCGTTGCCCACACAGCTCACACGGTTGCTCCTCAGCATCCTGAGAAAGGAAGGATCAGCATTTCTTAGCTCAGCCCGAGCAGGGGCTGAAGTGGTGGCCCGAGCAAGGGCCGAGAGGTGTGAAGCCAAAGGGATGCCTACTGGCAGCAAAACCACAAGTGCAGCGATCCCTGGGCTGCCTGTCCCCTCACTGCAGGGACTGAGTGCTGCATGCATGGAGGGGACTGAAAACAGAAATATTGGTAGGCAAGTTCCACAGAGGCAAGGGGTGTTTCCCCTAAGCACTTGTGGTTTCTTTTTCTTCAATACCAGAATCAGGAGTTACCAGTTTGTTAATTGACAATAAATTGAATTGATTGAGATACGCCAAATCGGAGATACCCAGCAGTCCCCTCTTCATGACTCCAAGCCTAATGACTCCAGAACTGCTGTTTACATGGTACAGAAGGTTGTACCAGCTGACCTCCTCCTGACACCCTGAATTTTCTTAGGATAAATTCTAGAAACCACTTCCACTACATTCTCAAGCATTTCAATTAAATGAAATCAGGCTACCCTGACTCCTCAGCATGACTCTAAGATTTAGTAAGAATTTCACAATAGTGAGCAAGAAACACCTACTTTGTAAACACCTATTTCTGTAAAACATATGAGCTTTGAAGTTTGCTGTTCTGCTATCTGTCCATCAATAAATGAAGATTTTTTCCCCCATGCTCTTGTCTAAGAATAGCTGCTTCTAACAATTTTAGAAGCTTTAAATGCAAAATTAGAAAGAGTAGGCCTGATCTATTAAAAATACTTAAGGTCTATGGACAGCTGAAGCCTCAAAGACCATTTGCTCTGCTGATCAGGACAGGCTCTCTGAAGAAGGCCAAGAAGCTGTGGATTGTATAAACAGCTTTTTCTTTGAGTGGAAAGAGCTAAACTGCCTTCATGGAAAGAATTAAATGTGTTCAGGTCATAGTGCTTTCACTCCTCCCATCACTGTTGAAATGACATTAAAATTACTTAAGAGAGAGTTATTTCCCACATTTCAATATCCACCAGAATAATTTTTTCCTCTAGCAAAATTCCCAGTAATGGTTGAGCTGAATTGAATCAGACCCCATTATGTAAAATGTGCAATTCCCATGCAAAAATCTGTTACTCTGAAGCAGATGATTATTCCCATTTCCGTTTCTGCAGTTGGATGTCGGCCCATTCTCAACCGCTTAATCGTTTTAGAGGACTCATAATTTCTGTAGTCAAGTAACCACAACGAAAAATTTCAGCTACATTATATCCAGATTTAATAATTAATGAATTCATACAATGCATGATAACTTTTTGTAAAACATGATCAAAACCTAAGATTTACTTGAAGACTCCATAGCTAATCCTTCAAAATCAAGTTGTTCAGGACAGACAGACTATTTATTTAAATAATACCTGGCACAAAGGAAGAATAAAAACATCCAAACAATTATACTTACAGTGTTTTGAGGCTTTCTAGTCCTTTGAACATTTTGTGTCGAACACTTTCCAAGCGGTTGCTAGTGAGCAACAGTTCATTCACACCAGAGGCTCCATCAAAGGCTCCTTCTTCGATATCTGTAATCTTGTTATTGCTCAGGTTTCTATTACCCATTAACAGAAACACAGAAAAACATGTTTACTTTTTAAAATACCCTAAATTAACTGTTAAATGCTGCAGACTGCATAGATTTCGAGATACTGAGTTATTGTGTAAAAGCAACGGATATGTTGTTGAAGTTCGAACCAATGAAAGCAAAATTCAATGCCCTGCTAACCAAAGAAGTAAAGATTTATAAAGCAATCTTTGGAAGATGTTTTTAAATAATGGCAATTACCCAGTCCATGCTGCTGCCACACAAGAACATCTTTTCATAATTTTGAATCTTGTCACTGCCTGTATGTTTTTTCATGTCTCCAGTCCTTGTTGCATTATTAGACAAATTAATAACAAAATGATGCTGTATGAGTAACAGCACAACTAACCACTCTGATTTCTTTATTTCATCTCGTTAGACACAAATATAAGAAAACAGCATTAACAGCAACATATGCAAATGAAATGTGTGAATATAAACAGTGAATGAAATGTTAATCATATTTGACATTAGTTAAAAAGGAGAGTTTGTAAGCAAAATAGTTCATTTATCTGCAATTCACATGCAAAGCAGATCAAAATGTGGGAAAATGACCTAAAATACTGCCAAAATAATTCGTGTTTATGGTTTGTAGTTGAAATATGGAAATTACATCCCAAATGAGTAGTAGCTGTGCTATGTATACAAAAGCATACATACACAACAACATACATTTTCTTAAAGACTTTTCATGTTATTCTTGCCTCCTTTTTTTTGTTTCATATAGCTATTTATACACATTACAGAAGTCCACATCCACACACTCAACAGCGTTAGAACACACTACTGATTTTTAAAAAGCTCTTAAAAATGCTCTGAGCCAACATAAAATCAAGCGAGGCTAAAAAATTTTTATTTAATGGTGTTGGGAAGAAAATCAAACATTATTTGATGCAACTTCTAGAACAGTATTTTAGTTGTTCAAATCAAGAAAGATACTATTTTTAGAGCAAAAATTCATACACTTGCCAGAATGAACTGCCATTATCTAATACACAGAAAACAAGGACCTGTGGTCTAATCTTGACTGCTGACTACTCATCTCCAGCCTAGCTGTAATTTAATGTAAACCTTGCCTGTGATGAAGGATACAGTCATAGAATCATTTAGGTTGCAAAGGGCCTTTAAGATCATCTAGTCCAACCATTAATGTAATGCAGCCAAGTCCACCACTAAACCATGTCCCTAATCACCACTGTTACATGTCTTTTAAACAACTCCAGGGATGGTGACCCCACCATTTCCCTGGACAGCCTGTTCCAGTGCTTGAAACCCTTTCTGTGAAGAATTTTTTCCTAATATCCAGTCTAAACCTCCCCTGACACAACTTGAGCCGATTTCCTCTTCTACTATCATTTGTTACCTGGGAGAGGAGACCTACACCACCTCACCACAACCTCCTTTCAGGTAGTTGTAGAGAGCAATAAGGTCTCCATTCAGTCTCCTTTTCTCTAGACTAAACAACCCCAGTTCCCTCAGCCGCACCTCACATGACTTGTTCTTCAGACCCTTCACCAGCTCTATTGCCCTTCTCTGGACATGCTCCAGCACCTCAGTGTCCTTCTTGTATTGAGGGGCCCAAAACTGAACACAGTACTCCAGGTGCGGCCTCACCAGTGCCGAGTACAGGGCCATGATCACCTCCCTACTCCTGCTGGCCACACTATTCCTGATACAAGACAGGATGCCGTTGGCTGCCTTGGCCACCTGGGCACACTGCTGGCTCATGCTCAGCTGGCTGTTGACCAACACCTCCAGGCCCTTTTCTGCTGAGCAGTTTTCCAGCCACACTTCCCCAGGCCTGCAGCATTGCATGGGGTGGCTGTGACCGAAGTGCAGGACCCGGCATTTGGCCTTGCTGAATCTCATACAGTTGGCCTCAGCCCATCAATCCAGCCTGTCCAGATCCCTCTGTAAAGCCTTCCCACCCTCGAGCAGATCAACACTCCCACCTAACTTGGTGTCATCTGCAAACTTACTGATGGTGCATTTGATCCCCTTGTCCAGATAAAGATACTAAACAGAACTGGCTCCAGTACTAAGCCCTGGTGAACACCATTTGTGACCGGCCACCAACTGGATTTAACTCCATTCACCACAAGTCTTTGGGCTCAGCCATCCAGCCAGTTTTTTACCTAGTGAAGCGTATGCCCATCCAAGCCATGAGCAGCCAGTTTCTCCAGGAGAATGCTGTGGGAAATGGTGTCAAAGGATTTACTAAAATCTAGGTAGACAACATCCACAGTGATTGCTTTCATTTAGTTTCACAGTGGTGCTGTTCAGTCTCCTGGAAGGTGCTGCACAAGACCAGAAGCAAGAAACTCATTATTTCTCATCTTAGTTGGCTTATCCATGTCAAGTCCTTAGTTTCCTAAAGTCTTATTTGTTCCTGATACAACACAGATACTACTTCACGCACTTCACAGGGATATTTTAAGGATTAACATTGCATAGCTAATCAATGATGCAGTACATACACATACTTTATGACTGATGAACCATCAAATCAATTAAACATTTAAGCCCAAATTTTTCAATGTCATCTGTGTAGAAAAACCTTTGTACCTATTTGAACCTCCAGGAGAAATATGAGCTCCACAAAAATACAGAATTCACTCGTATTGGTGTCTCTGTAACACCACTACCTCGCTTCTTTCCAGCCATGCTTAACCACTCACTGTAGTATTCTCTGAACTGAAGAATCTTGTAACAACTGATAACTATATTAGGATGTTACGGAGCAACATTGCTAAAAATGTTAACTTTTCATTAGCATTTTCTCAATTTTGTCCTTCCTCAATTATACAGATTTCAAAGCTCTTAGGAGTTCCAGCAGACAGCTACACTGAGACTGATTAATATTCTTCCTTTTTTTTTCTTTTGCCTTGAACACCTCCTCAACTAAAAAGCAGCAACTACCTTTAGATGACACGAAATATTTACCAACCTGCTTTTATAGCCTGAAAATGTGTAATTACTGACAGCATATTCCCTTTTCCTTGTTTTTCTTAAATATGAAGAACTAATATATGTTTGTGCATGTATAAGTATGCCACATCAAGTATTTTATTTATTTCAAAAGCACTCTGTAGCTGTAAAAAGTGGTAATCTGAGATCCTTGAGGAGTGAAGAACACTAGATATTTACTGCATAGCACTGGAACTGCTGTGCCAGACATTCCTACATTCTTTTTTTAAGTATCTTACCCCAATCCAAAGTGGCAAGGTGTACTCAAGTGGACAGGTGAAAAGCAAAGTTGATTTTTGTGCTTTTTTTTTCTTTTTTTTTTAAACTTTATTTACTAACTGTAAAAATCAGTAATAAGTATTTAACTAATTTTGATCATGCCAGCTGCCAGCAAGGATCTGTATAAGGCTAGCAGTAGTTGAAGTAATACTGTTGCTCCCCTTGAGATTTTAGTCACTAGTAATGTAGACTGATCTTTTACAAATGGTAGTAACATGATGGCCACAAAGCACTGCATCATTTTCATTAATCTGATCTATTTTTGCTTGCATTTTTCTTCGCTTCATATTTATGTTTGGATTTAATCCTGAAAAAACTGAGCACAAAGTCACTAAGTCTAACTAAATGATCTATCCTCAAATATGTCTTTTACATAAGCAAAAGAAAAGCTTTTCACAGATTTATTTTTAGTAACAACTGCAAGTGGTAAGATTATAAACTCCTCTTAGAACATGAACTGTGAACATGGACTTACACGGATGAGCTATCAAACCATTTTTTTTCTCAGTCATTTAATTTTGATATTCCCCTCATCTAATGACAGTTTAATGAAGCACACAATCAAAGGCATGTCCTGAATGTGCTGAACGAGGCAAAATTGCCTGGTTAGAGAGCAGTACAGGAAGTTACAAAAGATTGCTGGAATCTTTTTTGAGCAGCCTATACCGTGAGCTCCCTGCTGTGGCTGCATAACAGACCAGCTGACTGGACACTGCAGACCAGGTGCCGGAGCTACACACCATGAGAAGTTGTTGCTGACAGTGCCTAGTCCCATAGAGAAAAGCTGCCAACTCTAACCTGCTTCAGTGATTTATTTAAACCCATTCTCGATTTTTGATTAGAATATACCGCATCTTTGACAGATAAGAACTAAGAAAGGTGGAGAAACGCAGCAAGGAGCTAATGTGCTATCTGAATAGACAAGGTCACCGAAGTTGCACTTACATTTTCCGCAGCTGAGGAAGTTTCTTAAAGATTCCAGTAGCTTCCAGGACTGAAAATTCATTGTTATTTAGTCGCCTATAAGAAATGACATCAATTTCGAAAAAAATATATAGGTATTGGTACAGAATGTTCCACACTAAGTAAACTTTTCAGACTGATTTAACTGAATAGCTGGTGTTTAACTAGTAGCTGAAGAACAATTCCATGTATACTGACATTTCTAATTCTGATAATTCCTGTGAATAAACATTCTCATTAGTTAAACTTAGGCATATATGAGACATACAGAATCAAAGGCAGATCACAAAATATCATTCAACTAAAACTGCAGAGAAATATAAGAAGATGTTTTTAATTTTTCTTTTAAAAGAAGAAAAAAAAATGTAACTAAGGAAGGATTCCATGGCAACTTATAAATAAAATTCTTTAAGAAGTACATATAAACCACTGAAGATTAGTTTACTGTTCTTTAAAGGATATCAGGTGGGGTCTGCCAGACATCTGGACGTGCTCACAGAACACTATTTACAAGAATGAAATAATTACTTTATGCTCAATCCTTCTTTGGATAGGGACTGAAACACACTGTATAGGTCTTCCCAAGAATTTAAAAACACTTCTCTGACCATGGTTTATCTTCAGACCACTGCACCTACATGCACATATATTGCTTAAGGGAGAATTAAATGCTGCTTTGTAACACTACAAGAAGTTCTACAATAAGCAACACATACTAGCTGGATACTGATCTTTCCTGCCTAGGTATCAAGGCTGTTCCAGCATGTATACTTTTAGCAGCTGCTAGGTTAGGGGACCATCTATATTTCAAAAAATGTCTGCACTGATCCAGTATTCCCTATTTCCTCTCTTGCAAAGAAAACGGAAATTATGAGTCTTAGATTCTTTCTGTGTTTTAATGGAGTCATCTTATTAAGGAAAGGAGTCTGTCCAGCTTTTATTTAGAGATCTTAAATAGGAAGGAAAAGAAATGACTGACAAGATCACCATGAAATTGCAAGACAAGATTAAAAAAAAACCCTAGAAAATAAAAGAAAGCTCCTCATTCATCCTTCCTTCCTGCTCATTCTCAATGATAGCCAGAAGGGAAATTAAGGTTGTAAATCTGAAGGTATGGCTGTACAATAGTTTCTGCACAGAACCAAACTGACAGAAGAGAGGAAGAGTTTTTTGGATGTAGACGGAACATTTGTATACCACACTGAAGTACCAGTAACATGAATTTCAAAAGATGTTACCACCTCTGAAAATCAGCTGAATGACAGTGTGACTTTTAGTGGGACCATATCAAACAAATTTTTGCACACGGTCAATTAACAAAGTTACTTCCTTGTTGTAAACAGCCTTTTCCCCCTGTCCATAGAATCACAGAAGCACCAAGCCTTGATAAATGCTGACATTTTCAAATACTTTTCAAGTGCTATATCATCTAGTAGAATGACTTGTTTGTGAAAACATTTATTGATTCTAACAATACTTCCTTGCTGTGCTCTACTGCAAACATTTCTAACCCCACTGAAAAAGGCAAACAATTCAATTGTTTCCTCTTTGCAACAAACTTTTATATATTAAAAAGCATATCTTTTGTGTCTCCCTCAAGTTTTCAATGCATTTCATCGCATTTCACACAAATGCATTCAATCTTTTCAATTTTTCCTCAGAAGTCTTCTTTTCTGGATGATTCTTGTTCTCCTTGAAATTTTTTACAAGTGATTCATATGCATCTTTAAAAGTGAAGTCGTCAACACAGTTTCCCAGCTGATGTTTTACTATAGCTATGTACAGTAAATCAATTATTTCACGTAACTTGCATACTCCTGAACATACATCCCAAAATGAAATTTGTAGCAGTGCCCAATAGCACTCCTTCATCTTTAGTGCGTATAACAACACCACCATAGCCTGTTATCTTGAACTACTTGGTTATTCCTAAATCTTGTATTTGTGGTGCTAATTAGTCCTACCTAATGTCATATGTAGAATTTAAATTTTTATTTTATTTAAACTAGTCTTAGTCTACTATCAACATTACAGAACAATTTTAAGAATTTTCCAAGTGTTTTGAAGATATTCAGTGTTTGAGAAGTTTCTCCATACTTCTTTATGATGGAAAAGAAGCATTGGCTGAATCACTGTATTGTGTTTGGTTCAAACTGTATCAAAAATCATATTTTCTCTCTAACTTTGTGTATATAGTGATATCACAACTCATGTATCATCACTTAGGGTAGATCCACAAATAAAGGGACATCAAGAGTTACAAATTACCAGTTTGTGGTGAGAGGAATGACCACATGGATCACATGGCATTTCCATGGCTGGAGATTTCTTTAGATCTGGAATTGTTAAATAATTGTGCAAGACATTTTCATTCTATTATCATAGTAAGTGATACCACACACAGAGGAATCCAAATTATTACAGATTATTTGAAAATCAAGAGATGTGCTGATCTCCTCCTTCTGGATCTTAATATCACTATTTTCTGAGCCCAGTGCTCTTTACTGGTAAAGGCAATAATGATAGTTGTTTCCTGTAAATCACTGGATCATGAAAAGGATCTTAAAAATACTCGTATCTGGTTTATTCAAAGAAAAGTACCGAAATGTTGTTCTCAAAACAAAAAAGTAAACAAAGAAGCATTTGATGATATCTAAATATTCTGTTTCTCGATTTTTTTTTTTTTTCCCATTTTATTAACACAGTGGGTAAGATTTTACATGTTTTGGTACAATAGCTGAACCTTTCTGGAAGTCTGTGTATTCCAGTGATGTTCATGCTTTCGAAGACTATCTTGTTTGGATCTGGTATTTTATCAGATATTGATAAGCGAATCTCCCCCCAGCCTCCCTCACCGGCCCAGTTGCCCTTAAGCAACAGATATGGGGCTCTGGAATGTGAGGGACCGGCCACAGAGGATGTGGGTGAAGGTGAGGCTCCATCCAGGGGGTTGCCCAG
>Ga0065711_1001089_pt1 | contig 48587 bp, 16 predicted proteins | sample Hoacrofraction12_FD_59098 | JGI IMG/M metagenome (GOLD analysis project Ga0065711, IMG submission 59098) | Hoatzin crop microbial communities from Cojedes, Venezuela - Epithelial fraction 12 v2 (version 2) | ecosystem: Host-associated > Birds > Digestive system > Esophagus > Crop | place... | reverse complement strand
GATACGCTGGAAGGCTGTGCTGCCATTCAGCGTGACCTGGACAGGCTGGAAAGTTGGGCAGAAAGGAACCTGATGAGGTTCAACAAAGGCAAATGCAGGGTCCTGCACCTGGGGAGGAACAACCCCATGCATCAATACAGGCTTGGGGTGGACTTGCTGGAGAGCAGCTCTGCAGAGAGGGACCTGGGCGTCCTGGTGGACGACAGGTTAACCATGAGCCAGCAGTGTGCCCTGGCTGCCAAGAAGCCCAATGGCATCCTGGGATGCATTAGGAGGAGTGTGGCCAGCAGGTCGAGGGAGGTTCTCCTTCCCCTCTACTCTGCCCTAGTGAGGCCTCATCTGGAGTACTGTTTCCAGTTCTGGGCTCCCCAGTTCAAGAAAGATGAAGAGCTACTGGAGAGAGTCCAGCAGAGGGCTACAAGGATGGTGAGGGGACTGGAGCATCTCTCCTGTGAGGAAAGGCTGAGAGAGCTGGGGCTGTTCAGTCTGGAGAAGAGAAGGCTGCAGGGACACCTTATAGCAGCCTTCCAGTAACTGAAAGGGGCCTACAAGAAAGCTGGAGAGGGACTTTTTACAAGGGCATGTAGTGATAAGACAAGAGGTTTTAAAATGAGAGGGTAGATTTAGGTTACATATAAGGCAAGGAACAAATTTTTTATCATGAGGGTAGTGAGGCACTGGAACAGATTCCCCAGAGGAGCTGTGGCTGCCCCTCCCTGGAAGTGTTCAAGGCCAGGTTGGATGGGGATTTGAGCAACTTGATCTAGTGGAAGGTATCCCGGCCCATGGCAGAGGGGTTGGAACTAGATAATCTATAAGATCTCTTCTAACCCAAACCATTCAATGATTCTATGTTTTTAAAAATTCTAAATTATAAATAGGAAAAAATAATTTCTTTTCCACAGTTTTGCAAGTAGTAAAGTAGATCAGATTTTCTAAAGTAAGCAACACAAAATCTGTGCCACAGATCATATTTTTTGTCATAGCTATAACTCTTCCAGAATCTCAAAACTCTCCTTCACTTAATATCATACTTAAAAATGAGAAGATAGAACAATGTTCCTGTTTTGCTAGGAAACTCTTACACAAGCAGTTTTTATAAGCCATAGCAGCAAGCAATTTAGGTGCAAAATAGGCTTTTGTAGAGAGCATCTGCACCATAATGAATACTTTGGTTAGCGTCACTATTCACCTAAGTAGCTAGAAAAGGCTGTCTCATTTTTTGTGCCACTGTTGTCTAGACTAAATGGAGAAGACTTGACGGTATCTATCTCCCTGTTGCATCAATGTGTATGTTTTCTCACTGTGTACTGTGCAGTGCTTTATAAGCAACGGAAAAAGAAAAAGTAGCAAAAATACAAATGTCAGGGTTTAAAACTTTTTTATTGTCACATCATTTACAGTTTTAGACAAATTTGAACCTTAAATTAGTTTCAGAAAGCTCTGTACAATGTGTACTCTTTTCCTTTTGTTATTCACATAAAGAGAAATGAAAAGCTTTTCATTTAAGTACAAATTCTATCTAAAAAGATACTACACAAAAATGAGAATCATTTGTGTTGAATTATGGGACTCTGATTAGTCTTTAATAACCTTGGTAAGCTAGTAAGTGAAAAACAAAATAAACCAGGAAAAAAGATCATTGGGTTTTTATTTAAATCACTGACAAAAAGGACTATGTGGCTGATGACCTGTTCTCAATTTACCTCCTAGGCATCCTAACACTGGGAGACGCATGGGCTCAACTTCATGCCCTCCTAATCACTTTTTCCTTCTCTGTCTTCTACCCGTAAACCATATGTAAGTTTGAGTTTGCACATAATTTTCCGTGACATACAGTCATCTCCAAATGTTCATATAACTTTCAGTGTTCTGTCTTACAAATACAGAAAGGCCACCTTTGTGAGCAACAAAAAGGGCATATACCTTCATTATCATCACAGAACTGTGAAGAAAAGATCTTCACTCTCAAGAGATACAAAAGCATCAGCGATCCTGCACTCTACTGTGCATTTCTGATGTTGGAAGTTGAAATGTATTTCAAAACGAGGAAGATGAAACTTAGGAAATTATTTCCCATATCTTTTCTAGCTGTTTAATATCTTTAATATAAATTATGCCAACGTCTTACATGCAAAGGTAATATTCAAGTGTTCAATATATCTTTGGCACCAGCTAGCAATCAGAGGGAGCTGAAGTCAGCACATTGTGATAAACCGCTTCTCCACAGATGTGTCAAAAGACAGGAACTCTGTCAAGTAGGAACATCTAATGCAACACATCACTCTAATACTCTGCTATCACACCTTGCAAAAGATGGCATTTGTCCAAGGGTTTGATTTCAAAAAGACAGTAATATTGTATTAATTCCAGAAATAAAAGAAAAGAAGAAGCCAAGAGATCAAATATGAAAGTGAGAGCCAACAAATCATTGGGGAAAAGATTAACATAATCAAGATACTGAGCTATTCTGTACCTACAGAATTGCTCTAACTTTGGAAGAAACTAGAAAGTGAAAAAGGCAGTAAAAAACATAATCTAAAGAAAAATTAACATCTAGATATGCATTTGTAATATGAAAAACAAAACAAAGCAAAACTTGTGAGGCAGTCTTTCCTACTGTAACAAAAATAATAAATAGGCAGTTTAGGAGCAAACACATCAGAAAGCAATTCTAACACCACTGAATACTGAATGGCTGTTGCACAAAGTGCATTGAAATTCTACTTCCCAATTACCTCTGTGGGGTATCTGTCATTGAACAGTGCAAAGTGTGGGATACAACATATCAACAAAAAAACATTTAAGGAAAGAAAGGAGAAAAAGTGTTTTGAAAGTGACTCTCCAAGAGCATATTACTGAAGAGTGTATCAAACTAAGGCCCTAAGTATCTGAGATTATTAAATGCTGTACTCTCGAGAATTCTCTTGTTCCATGAGAAAGAATTGCATTTCAGTCATCAACAGAGTCATCAGAATGTAAAATTTGTTAAATTTATACAGCAGTTTGAACTATTCTAAGAGGCAGAGGGAATTTAACTATTAGATGATTATCGTAACACTAAAGAAGGCACAGACTTGATATCAGTGATCAAAGGGAAGCACTACTGCAAGTGCCACATCTTGCATATGAATAATTTAAAAACATGGTACTTTGTATGTATAGATGAGGACTCAGGTAATGTATTCCATCACCGTTTCCATTATGTACTTGAACAGCTCTTATGAAAACAAATATTAATTTGCCCATGCCACAGTACATTAATAAAAGCTTTAAAAAATACAGCTGGAAAGTTTAGTTGTTAGTATGCCAAATCAGTGCCAAAACAAAATCTCATCTCACTATTTTTGTAACCTTTTGAGCTAGGGAAATGAGCAAATGATAGCAGGGTGAAACATGGTGCTTAACGACCAGCAGTAAAGGAAAAAATAGATTGTCACCTACATTTAATGTCTTATGAAGTAGTGGCCTCTATTCACTGAAAGGATGTAGTCGTCACTTCCATTAGTGACAGTTTTCAGCCCTTTGTGGCAAAAGTAAATATTATTCCATACATATCAGCTAGCAGTTCAGTGGTATAGCAGTATGAGACAGGTTCCCTTCCAAATAAGTTCAGGCACATCTTTTGCTGCATCTAGAAATATGAAATCATTTATCCTAACAGAAGCAATTAAATTTCCAGTATAGTCAATAGAACAGCAGGTGCCTCTGGAGATCTCCAGAGGGACGTTTGGTCTGCCTAATTTAGACAGACAGATATAGGGATATTTTCTACTATGGCAGGATTTCAAAAAAATTAGGAAGTCTTTATTTCACCTGCAAATATGAGCTCCAAGTAATGTACATTATTTTCAAAAGCAGTATCTTTTCTGAGATTGTCTTCTGAAAGAAGAGATACATTATAAATGACCAAGGTCCAATCACTCCTAATCACAGCACCAAAATATCATACTTACTTCATAACCTCATTATTTGTACTTGCATGAAAGATAAATGAATCATGTTTTTAAATTATTGGGGAAGAAGGAAAAATAATTACCATTATTATTGTTGCCATATGCAACTGACTTTGCTTATCATGATTGCCTATTAGAGTGATAGTTGTAGACTGCAGTACGTAGGAGAATATGCACTGAACCCATTATTTGCCTACCATGAAGACAAATGAATGAAGAAGAGCCCATCATTTAAAACTCTCCAAGACACCAGTCTGTGCAAGTAAGGATTTTTACAAAAGAAGGTGACTTTGTCAAACCATTTTCGTCACTGACTGGTTCAGCAGAGTTCATGTTAGTTCCTCTAATTGCACTTTGTTGCTGTGAACACAAACTTGTGGAGTCCAGAGCACAGCTTATAACAGTCAGGGTCCAATGGAATCAGAAAGTTCTATTGATTTTTGGCAAATCTACTATTTACAGAAAAAAAAAAGGAGGATTACTGTGAGCCTCTCACAAAGGAGAACTGCCCAGAACCCAGAGTCTTCTGGGAAAACATACTGTCACTTCTGCAACAAGTTTGATTTCAGTGGTTTAAAGGTTTGAATAGAATCTAGAAAACAGAATATGTTTAATCATTGTATGTTTACATATTTTAAAGCTGATTCTTTGCTTTGGATTTTCATGCACTTGTATATCTAGCTTGAGAGAAAAGAGGAGGTAACAGGAGACATCTGTTCTTTTCTGTATGCAGGGCAGAATGGTCTTTGATCTGTTTTCTTATGTACATATTAAAGATAAGAAGGAAGGGATCTTTAAGATATCTGTTCTTCATTTGTTATTCAATAATATTTAGTCATTTGTCCAATAAATATGTACAGTATGATTTTCTGAGAGCTCACTGGACCCACCCTTAAATGGGCTCTCCCTTTAAATCTCAGAATATCAACTTCCTTCTTGCCCTCATGCTGGGATTCTTGAAATTAGGAAAGGAAATTTAGTATAATTAGTGAGAAAAGGGGTCATCTCCTTTGATGACAAAGAGCAAAGAAAGTTTCAGAAAATATGGAAACTTTCTAACAGAGTTTTTCTACCCTGGATTTACTAGGGATAATTACTTTTTCTGGTCTGGAAAGACAAAATGTAATCAGGATATATTTTTCAATCTGACTTAAATTATTTATTCTAAACGCAAAACTGGTCATCTACCTCAAATGAGTCCTTCTTTAGTTTAATCATCTTTTTTTAACCACTAGAAAATAATACAGAATCACAAAGTGAGACTTTTTTTAAGAGCCCCCCAAATGTATGTGTATGTATATATAAATGTTTGTATACGGTAAATATTTCTCTTTAGAAAATCACACATTCCTGATTTTTGTGTTCAAACTGACAACCTCTTGGAAAGGGCTCAGAAACATCAGACGGAGGTGAAATCCTTCAGACCAGACACCTAACTGCGGGTGTCTACAGTGTAGAGGTCAACATGTGGGCAATGTACCCAAACTCCTTTTATACTGTGCCTGACTAAAGAACTACTGTTCTCCTTATCCTGAATCATACACTTACACATGGCCAAACTGACAGCTCTCCAAGATCCACGGACTAGACTCACATAGAAGGGAAGCTTAAACACCTAAATGCAGGTATGTGACTAAAGGATTGAATTCCACCCCTGCTGCAAACAAATGCCACAGGTTATGACTAATTAAGTTACTTTTCAGTGCATTTCACTATTTTTATTGTGAGAATTACCTGAAACAAAGCTTCTGATTCTTTGCCACCTATTGACATTTACAAAGTGATAGAAACTATTCAGTCCTGAGGGCCTTAGTACCCTGACAGGCTGTATAAGCAACAGAAAATCAGGCTATACATGCCACTGGTATACAGAGCTCTGACTAAGGTTGAGAAGGAGGACCATATCCTATCCTGACATTACGAAACAGACAGAAACGCTACTTCAGTATCCTGTGTCTTGAAATATTTAAAAGCTGATGTAAAAAGTCATATTAAGCTGAATCACCACTCATTTCCTTTCCCCTAACACAGAAAGCAAATGGCTATACACAAAATACAACTAAGTAACAAAAATGTACTCGTTTAGCAAGCAAGGTTACAGCGACACAGAATTTATATTAAAACATATGTAGTTGCCTACACATATAGCAAGTCATGTATCACCCTGCCAATCTGTGTCACCTTAAAGCTAAAGTATATAGACTTTTACAGATTGCAGGAATTATTGGTTCTAAAAAATTGGACAAATATGATTTTTTTCTACTAAATTAGCTATTTCAACTTTGCAGTGCAGTAATACTGCTTAGATAGAGTGCTGGACGTAAGTATGACTCCATGTATCTCTGAGGAAGCACTGCAATCCTTTAAGCTCCCCTTATTTAATCTGTCCATCACAAGCTTAATATGTGATTCATCTTTTTTGTGTCACAAAGGACATAAAGGTAATCTTTTGTATTTGAATCTCTAATTTAAACTGCCCATCCTCCTTTCCTGAGCAGTAAATGTTAGAGAGGAAAGCTTTTTCTGCAGTTTCTTCAGCCCTTTTATCTGAGGAAAAGCAGTTCTATGTTGGGTCTCTGAGGAATTTGATGTTCTCTTTATCCCCTGACCCTATTTCCATACTCAGAACTGCAAGAAAGGAAACTATCCCACAGAAAAATGACATATTTGGAGGTTAGCAAGACTTGCTGTATGTAAATTATATGCCCTTCTCCCCAAGACCCACTCTAGTCTTTTGGGACAAGGGCAAAAAAGCCCTCAAAATGAAATACCTTATAATGGAATTGTTCTATTCCACTCCTTTAGTTCCTCACTTCAGAATAAAACAACACAACTCCTAGTCTCTAGAGAAAAACAACACAATAAACTATACAATGCAGATTTAATATCAAAGAAGGAGGGCATTCCTGATAGATGAAAGACCTTGAGACTTACCCAGCAAGATTTGCAATGTTTTTCTTTGCACAGAAATTTGTAGTTCTTAATTAAGTCATAGCATCTCTTTGGAGGGAAGATTGTGTTCATTTTCTCAGCATTGTAGTCACCATTTCAATCAAGAAAGAGAGACAAAAGCATACTAAACCTGGAGGGCTACAAAAGATATTTCTTTTAAGGAGGAAGGAATAATGATTGCCTTTGAGCTTCAATCTGGATGCCACTTCTCGCAGAAAACAACCCTATTGATGGAAAATAAATTTTTCTGTTTTTTTTTTCTATTTCACCACTCTTTCCTTTGTTGTCAGAGAAGAATTATTTTTCACAAATAGAGAAACCAAGAGAGTTTCTCATGAAGCTATCAGTAATGTTAGAATGGCTCACTTATTTCAACTCCAGAAACCATTTGGGAAACTGTATTTGAAAGATGCCAAGAAGACGGAAAAACAAGATTAAAGCAAGTCCTTAGATGTAATTAAATTCAATAAGCAAGCAAGAGCCTTCTAGTATCTCTAATTCTTATGACTGGGGAATGAGGTAGAGAACTAGAGTGGAGATCATGATGGTGCCAAGCTTGCATGCCTTCCCTAAGTAGTCTCTCCTTTCACCAGTGCAGATGAGACGATACCTGGTTTGAACACTTCTTATCTCTGAGTCTTCAAATCAGAGTGGAAACATATATTATTAAACTGAAATACAGAATTTTCAGCAAAATAACTGTTGGTTTCAACACAATCAGGTTTTTGTCCCGTAGTTCTGGCTATCTATGCTTAGAGATAGACCATGTAACAAAAAAATCCTTTAAACATATTACAGTACTTTGATTGTGCAGAACCATATTGGAACTGGCTGCCTTGTAAGCCTTAAATTTAGTAACTCACGGATATATACAACAGGTAATGAACACCAACTCCCTTAGCAAGCATGCTGTTCTTCTTCATACTTTCTAGTTTTTTTATCTGGCATCTAAACAAAAATCCTCACAGCAAGACTAGTTAAGAAGAAACCTAGATTTAGTAAACTGGGAAGAGTGAAATTATGTTTGATTGTTTTTTAAACATATGCACCCAGTTAATATCCCTAAATTATACTGATTGTGCTTCTGTACGCTTACTGCAATGCTGAGTTGTACTCACAGGTACAGATGGCCCAGCTGCAAGAGCCTCACTTCCTACACTTGTTTACCATATGCAAACCTTTTAACTAAGTCATTTTAATAACTGAAGTGAGACAGAGAGCAAGTAGTGTTTTGCTGCTGACGTGCACTGAGCAGCAACTTGAATTAACAACTAACCTTCAATGTACAGTAAATTAATACTTTCACTACTAGAGCGATCTTTAGTACTGTACTATATCTATAGGCAAAAGCAGCTTACCTGAATAACATGCTTCAGCTTGTCAATAATTTGACTTATTACAGGATCTGTTCCCTTCACTTTTACTTCTGGATTTGCAGTCTGAGCTTTGATTCCACTGCCAACCACACGATGAGTATAACTAGTTTAATAAACAAACACACACACAAAAATGGTTTCGTAAGTTATTCTACTCTCAGAAAGTCATCTTCTAGTTCACTTTAATTCTCATAACATCAACATTCCACTTTAAAAGGATGCATTAATTTTGTGCACGTATTTTTCACAGAAAATAAATACAGCATAATAAAATTCCTACATTCCACAAAATTGTACTATTTGTTATAGCTTAAATTTTGCTACAAACTTTAACAAGAAAAGAGTTATCTACATTTTCAAGCAAGAAACATTCAGCCCTATGCCTGTTTTTTTTGTGTGTGTAAACATTGTCCTCCATTTTGGTTTTGCTAAATACAAACTACATGGCGATTGCCTAAATGCATGGCATTTCAGTTTTTTCAAACAAACTCCAGATTCTACACACACTGTGTGTTCAGAACTACACCTCAATTGTCCTAGCGTTCTTGTGAATGCACATATATATATAATATTTATTGCAGGACAGCAGCCAAATTGTACATAAATTATTCAGTATTACGTAACTGATACAGGTAGAGAGTAGGCCAAAATTTACTTAGTACATAGATATGTAAAAAAGAAGCAACAGAAACCAGATATATGCTCATTCAAGAAAGAACTGCTGTAGTAAGTATAACATTGTTTCTAATATATCAAAAATCAAAATATAGAGACAAAAATTAACCACCTAACAGAATTGAGGCTTATTAAGATGTAATTCTTCATTCAACTTCCCATGTTATATGTAATACTCAAGTTATGCAAGAAAAACTGAACATCTACGTTCTCATCACGATACCATACATTATGCAAATACCCTCCACATGTTAGGTTTTGTCTGTATACCCTACAAGAGGATAGCTCTATATATCTTTGTCTCAAAAATATTTTGCCAGCTGTTACGCTATAAGAAAAAGAGAACAGAGAACCTTCTCAGGAACAGAGTGAAAAAATGCCTAATTCCTGTCTATTAGATCCGCATATGAGCATAGACAACACAGCATATTCAAATTTTGCAGAGTCTGTTTTATGAAAAACGTTGCAGGTCCTTTTAGCTCTGGAGAAAATCTTCCATGTATGTTAAACAATGAACACAGTTCATTAAAACAGGCTGTCACATAACAACAATATTTCGCCTTTAATCTTTGCTTAAATATCACCTGAAGTGAGACTGAGCATAGTCCTTAAGGAAGCGTACACCGACCCAGATACCATTCCTAAAATTGGCCATGATAATAGATAAAAATCAATTCTGTCATACAAAATGAATCTAAGTTTTGCATGGGTCCCAGAGAGCACAATTTGCCTTCTATATGTGTGACAAAAATTAGTAGCTCCTTTAGGCTTTACAAGAAGACAATTTTTGGAGTACGTGTTCTGCAAAATACTTAAAAAGTGAACTAATTCTAAGGCTTACTAAAATTTTCCCTGACTTTGAAAGTATCAAGATTCAGAAGTCCCTCATCACTTTAGTCTTTCAAAGCATTCAGTTTCACACAGTAAATACTAAAATTCTAGACCTTCTACATACAGCTCTGCATGTGCTACTTAGAGCAAGTGTACTCTCTATTTCTTCTGCAAGCAATCAAGTTCACTGGAAGCAGATATAAAATTGAAATTCAATTTTGTGTCAAGATATCACAGCACTGATCACCTAGGATTAGTCACAAGTTAAAATTCCATCTTTATTCACTCTTCATTTGAGAGAATAGTCAGCTGTACCCAATATTCAGGACACACTGTATCAGCTAAATGTAAATACTAAAATTAATAAACTCATTACCGAAAGCCATTGTGGAACTCTTTACTGATTCACTAGTCATAGTATTACTTGAAGATGATGTTAATGCTGCACAATCAGGACAGCAAGGCTTAATGTACTTAATGTAGTTCACTGGAACATGGTAGTTGAAAGGAGTTTAAAACAATCCTCACAGCACTGTTGAATACACTGAATATATGAATGGCTCATATTCTTCACAAAGAGTTATTCTGGTTTACAGCAGACAGCTTTTTGTGCTGTCTTGCAGTGATGGGGCAATTTGCCAGCTGGTAGTAATGGGGTAAAGTTTTTTATAGGGTTGTGTACAAAAGCTGCAGCCTGCCTACTAGACATGGGAGAATGTTTAATGCAGCAGTTTGAGTAGGGTCAACAAATGTTCTGGTAGCTTTTAAGGATAAAAAAAGAAACAAACAACTAAAAACCTTCTCCAAGTTTTTCCTCAAGAATCCTTCTTTCACATTCGTCTATATCAAAATAGATAATTCAATATGGAATTGATTCATTCCTTCACCTCTCCAGTTGAGCAGTACTGTGCTCACCAGATGGACAGCTGGTTTAACTCAACACACTGCTTTAATGCAACACAGCAATTTCATACTGTAACTCTACAAAAACATCATACAGGTTACGACTATCCTTTCTACACAATGCTCCCGTTTTCTGTTTCACAGCGTGCAAAACCTATGTTCTCACTTTCTGTCACTCACAATTCTTCAATTAACACCTTTTTTTCAAATGCTGCAAACTCAGCTATTACACATTTGCCTGTGAACTGCATAACTATGTGAAAAAGAAGACCCTTTCTCTTTTTTTTAGTTCAATAGATGATACTCATTTCTCTAACTGTGCAGGAAGAAATATACCATACAGAAGTTGAGACTTCCCTAGGCTACAGTTTTATTAATCCAGCTCATCTGGGAATGATCTGTCAATGACTCATTTAACGCTGACCATCACGACTTTTTCAGGTACTTCCACAATGAAATCCACACCCTTGCAAAGCTGATATTTACTGTAAGACTAACTCCCTACTTTCATGTGAGGGAAAGTAGCCAGGAAAGAAATACTGTCTTGTGAGTGGACCAGACATTAGTTTTATTTGGGTTCCCCAAACTCTTTAGACCTGTCATCCTCTAAATTTGTCTTCAGCTGTCATTCATAAGGAATAAGTGGGTTTACTCACCAGTAAAAAGTGTTAGTAATTAATTTTGTTCTCTCTCTTCTACTCCTAGTCATTCTGTTACTGTCGTTCTTTTCATAGTCTTTCAAAGGCAAAATACACATCTGCTCCTCAGGGATAATATAATATTTAATATTATAATTTCTTTCTAGACAATGATTGATTCTCCTTTCACACAAAAAAATATATGCTTTTTCTGATTCACACATATTCAGCGCTGTCAACCCTGTGTGGTCCAATGACTCTTTATCATTTTGGGTTGGAAGCTCAAAGTTATTCCAGAAACATGTCCAAAATCCATTTGAATGTTCTCTCAGTTCTCATGACTAAGGCAAATCCTATACAAAGTCCAGATATTCTTACCAAGTAACACAGCCTGTAGCAAATCTCATTTAACCTTCATGTCTTTTGCCCACTTGGGTGAGAAAAAGCATCTCTGCTCAGAAAGCAGATGTACAATATGAGTGGGCATGCTTTAGTGTGGGAATATCCCTGTCCATTTGTCCTGTCCTCGCAGCTTTGTAAAGAAGCTGAAAGTCTGATAAACATTTTCTGATTTTATAGTCACTACCAGGCTTCTTTTTCTTCCTTTCAGGAACAAAATCCACTCAGTCACTTACCTGTCAGAGAACCTACTCACCTGTCACCCCTGCGCCCCTCAGGGGGGAGGAGGTAGAGAAAGTTGTGAGTAATAGGTGAAGGGGACAGGCAAAGGTGTTTTTAAGCTTTGGGTTTATTTCTCATTATTCTACTCTGATTTGATTGGTAATAAATTGAACTAATTCCCAAAGCTGAGTCTGTTTTACCCGTGATGGTAATTTCTGAGTGATCTCCCTGTCCTTTGTCATATTTTTCTCCCCCCGTCCAGCTGAGGAGGGGGAGTGACAGAGTGGTTTCTGTGGGCACCTGGCATCCAGCCAGGGTTAACTGACCACACCAAATTTGCTAATACTGTCTTTGTGTACCAGTTCACAGCATACATATTGAACAACATTTTGCATGTGATGTTGCATCGCTAAATGATGGTCATCTCAGTACAGAACATCCGAGTGTGAATACACTCAACATACTGCAGTAAATAAATGCATACTTTTTCCTTCTTTCCTTTTACTGGAAACACTAACCCATATTAAATTTGCTTTCACTGCAAAGTGATCTGGCTTTGATCAATTGACATTAAAAACTATCATTCAACTTGGAGTCTTTTGTAATTACAGGCTCTGACAAGTCACAAGGCAGATTGAAAACCCTTTTTCTTTCTTCAGGTGTATAATAACACATTGGCAAACCCTTATGAAGGATTGCTTTATTGATTCTTATCACCAAAGTAAGATTATGGCAGTCAACCTCTTTTTGTTTAATCTACTCTTGCTGCTTAAAATTATGTATTTTGTGTACAAATATTATAAACTTACTTATAAAGTTGTTGTTTTATTTTCCACATATTATTGTGTTTAATTAACAAATGTCTATAAATCTAACATCTTCAAACATTCTAACATGAATTAAATGATCTGTCAGAGCTAAATGGGCTATTGGGAATCTAAGCATGGTACACAAAATTTCATCCCTGTAGACTTCATTCATTACAAAGTTTTAATACAGCATTAATCATTTTCTTGGGTTTTTTACTCCTAATATACAAGTAAAGGAAAAACAGTTTAAGGATCCCCACAGAGGCAGCCTGACTTGAGCAAGTGTTGCTCAGATTTGAATCCTAGGGAAAAAAAAAAAAGATGAATTTCTTGCTAGAGAAGTAATAGACTCGCCATCTGTGCTCATTTCTGTACAAGTATGGTAATGTATCACATCACTTTAACAGGCAGACTTGGTCCCCAAGTACTATTCATTTTCATCAACACTAGGAAAAAAAACAAGCACCAATACATTTGTATTTCACAGACATATTTTAAAGTGATGAATAACAAGGTGCCCAATTTCTGAGCTCAATATATGAATATTCATAGAAATTTCCTATTACTCTCTGTATCTATGAATACAATTGGTGAGTTTTACCTTTGATTGTATCAATATCTCTGCTGAAAGAGAAGATCATGCTTTATTGGCTATCACTTTATTGGTACATGCAGTTGGAAAAGCTATTAGACGTAATGAATGTATTAATTCTCATAAAAATTAGTCATTTTGGACATGGTGCTTAAGGCAGATCTGTTCCTCAGTATCCCTCCAACACAAATAATCCATATTATATTATGATGACAGCAAATACTGATACATCATATTTATTGTCAACAGCTGATCATGATTTTTCTGTTCCTTCACACTAGCTTTGTAGAGTAACATCAACATAGAATAGATAAAACAGAGAAAGAAATCAACACTAAAAATGGGTCTGAGCCATAGAGTTTTGATCTAGATCCAAACTTCTACAGAGTTCCTCTCTCAGTGCTGGTAGCATTTTGCTTCAGCCCTGTTACTCTTTAAATTTACTGCTACTTATTTCTGCTATTACTTCAATATGAAAAGAACACAAATTCTTGGTTAGCAACAGATTAGTTTCAAGTAAAGCCAACCTTATTTAGGGCAGCCTTTCACAGAGTTAATAAAGAGGTGTTAAGTAACCACTTATCTAACTACAAAAAGAAGAAACACGAATTAAGGAAATAAACAGGGAAAATTTTGAGTTGAAAAAATCTATTTCAGCGCTTTCAAATAGAAATTCCTGCAATTTGTGAAAGCAGAACTGTGGTATACAGATGTGCATGAGAACCAGAACTCAGGCAGAAACAAAAATACATTAAAGTTCAGAGCTTCACCCAGACAAATATTTGTAAACAGTACGATCATTTCAGTTGAATCTTATTGTAACTAATAGTTAAAATGCCTACTTTTTCCCTGGGGAACCACGTAGAGCTGGACAACCAGACCTCACTAGCTGTTTCAAGACCCTTGCCTAAGCTTGAAGAGTCAATAGTTTTGATAGGTGTAAAGGATGGTCATGAACCAAACCCACAGTGCAGATAGCCCATATTGCACAACATAGGCCCCAGAGATATCCTCAACATCCACTCCCAGATATTCGTTCTGGAATTCTGGACTCTTTTTTCAAACCTGTGACTCTTTTTTCACTTGGTTTGATTGGTCTATTTTGCCCAGTCACAACCTGAAATTAACCACTGAGGCAAGGAGCAGGGCTTTCTAATGTGGTTGTAGAGGCAGAGCATCATGGCTCCTGGATCACAGCAGCACAGCATAGCCCTGCCACTTAAAAACACAAGTAAAATGAGAGCACACACCCCGTAGACTTACAGTGAGTCTGAGGGACATACAGAGAGTGCAATCATTCACTAGAGATGGGAAGTAGATACATCAGTAAAGGGAAACTAGGAGGGAAATACAGTTAAGACAGACTTGTTTCTGATAATCTGACATAAAGTACATCAGTGTCATGATTTATGAAGAGTGCCATCTTAACAGATACAAAAAAACTCAAAAAAAACATAACCAGTGGTTAAATAGAGATCTTGTGGTTTTCCCTCTCCAACTTAAGAAGAACTTGAGACGTAGTGGCTTAAATGTTTTTAGGGCTGAAAAAAAGATGACATAGCCACAAATAAGCCCAGATGTGGAATCAGACATAGTCTGACACTTCCTAAAAATTGTACCAGCAGGACCCTCTCAACCGTGGAAAAGCTGCATCTTTCAAGTACAGGAAGATTTTAAACTGCTGAATACATTCCAGATGTTGACAAAAAATACATATTATTAGATCAGAATACGAAGTATTATCTAGTCATGGCCATGAGGGCCAAGTTCCTTAAATAACCATAACGAATATTCACAATAGTCAAATATTTAAAGAAACTGATTTTGACTTGAGATGAAAGACAAGGTGCAGTTTTACCTGAAAAATAGAGTATGTACAGATGTATACATAAAGAGTATATGTACATTCAAAATTTTTAAAGATCAGGTTGTTTTCTCCCCAGGACTGGCTCATTATGCTGACTGCCTGTAGGTTTGACAGGATTCAAATCCACAGGACAAATGTATGCAACATTGTCCCTCCAAATAAAGAGAAATATTCTTCAGGCAGTTCCAAAAAGCTGGGAATGGCTGTCTCTGACAGCCATAAGTCTCTCACTATGATTTCACAGTTGTGTAGCATCTGAATAAGGGTCTAGCATGCATGATCTCCTTTGTCTAATTGTTCTGTATCCATGCCTTTCATATTCCTGGTTACAGGGGAGCCCAGCTTCAACAGCAGAAGGAGAATGCCCTATGGTTTTTAGAAAACTCTTCTACTAAGCAATCATTATGGGCTGACATGCCACCAACAACAAGTTTGCAGGGGAACTGCACACCACCAAACATTGTGGTTTCATATTGTCTTTTTGGTGAAAATGATCCCTTTAAATGAAAACAAATTAACTCAGAGCCACTACAGACTTGAAGTTTCCTTTATCACAGATCAGACTCTCGGAGAACTCAGGAAATGTCTATGTACCTTTCTAGAAAATTATTTTTCTGCATGTCCTTATAGTCCTAGGTATTTCTGCAGACAAAAATGTAGTCACAGGTCAAGATAGTCACCTCCTCCAGTTACTGGCAAAAAAAAAAAATTAACATCAATACAAGATTGTTATTTCACTAAAAAATGAAAAAAAACCCAAATTAATATAAGTAAGCTTGAAAGATGTACAGACAAGCATGTTAGAACTGCACTCTTCCTGAAAACACTGAAGGTAAGAAGCGAAAGACAGAGGGACTAACTTTGCCTTTAATGTTTTCAGGTTCACTAGGACCTGAAGCAAACAAATCCAGAAGAAGAAGAACTGAGGATACTGAGCGGGATTCAAACCTGTTGCTTCTTCCACTGCTTGGAATAAGTGACGTCAAGCTTCATTTAGGCACATGGACCATGTTCCAAGTGGGAGATTAAAGTAACAAAAGATGTATTTCACTGTAAATGCTGTTCGCCAGAACAAACCTAAGCATCCTGGCAGTCAAGCCCCTCCCAAGAAAAGTGGTGATGTCTTGCACTTTAGCAAATTTAGCTGTTCGCCCCACACTGATGCCTCTCTGCCAGCTGCTGCCATCACCGTCTACCACCACCTTCTCAGGCTTTTCAGTGTTTCACTCAATTGACTTTATCAAGAGCTACTCCAGAACCTCTGCATTAAGTTGTCAAGTTACAGGGTCATGATACTGAGACAGCTGCTCTGATTGTGAAGGGCTTAATCACTGAGTTGCTTTCCCTTACTTCTGAAATACTCATGTGTATCAGGTAGTCACAATGCTGTAGGAGGTTGAAGCAGTTCATAGCTGCTGCAGCTGTACAGAGACACTGTCTGACAAAGCTTATTCTTTGCGTCATTTTGTGGCAATAAGATTCTCGCCTCCATTTGTGATATGTCAGCTCAAATGAAATCTTAACTGGAAGCATTACAGTAATCTCCATGAGAGCAAGCAGACAACAACCACTAACTCCTCATCCGGTAACAATGGAGAAGTCTCTCCATTGACTTATTTTTCTGCATTTGAAACTACTTTGATGTAAATGAAGCAACAATCATACTCATCAGTTGACTGTTTGAAGAAAGCACCGAAATCTTAGAGAAGTTGTTTGAAACTAGGTGTTTACTTCCTGTGGGTTCTTTGGGAATCTGCAGACAGAGAGAATATAACATACAGGAGACCAAATAACAATTTTTTAAATAATCTATTTATTTACTGTATTTGTTCTCCAGTATTCATCTCCTTTAACTGGCATTGATACAGTAACGAAGATGCAACTTTTGCAATATGCTCCTCCTTCACCAACTGGATTTCCTTGTTTGTACGTTCTAGTTTGGAAAAGTAGGCATTAATGTACTGGCATTGCTAAGGGATTTGTTTTGTTTACCTTCTCACGATAATTGAATTCTAAATTTCTTCACAGTTCAGGCTGCTGGCACTTACAAGCAAGTACCTGCATTTATATAGTCTCACTGTGTTTAAGAATGGTAAGCTAGCACAACGTGCTCGTTACATTTTGTTTTATTTCAAACTCAGGATATGATATTTAATAACTTCTCAGCTTGCTTGCTTTATGATTGCTGATAACTGCTGGTTTACACCCGCTGTTGCTAGCATCTTCATCACTGGTGGACATTTCAAAATTCTTGGTAACTGTTAATTAAGAAATTAACAATTACCTGAATACTACTAACAAGTAAATGTGCAGCAGCAAACGAGTAAGAGTCTTTAGTGATGCAAATTTTAATTAATGAAGCTGAACAAAGCAAAGAATTACTGCAATCATAAAAAACACTTGCAGCTTGGACAGGTATGTTGGCTGTTTTTGTCTAGTCTTAAATAGTTTTCTAAGAGTGGATGTTGCAAAGCCAGCCTCAGAAAACTCTTCAAAAATGTTTTACACTTAGATTTCAGAGACAGTATTTGTAGTAATTCTAGGACAGATTCCATTTTAACCTAGACATTTTCAATACTTTTTAATTGATCAACAATTATTTTTAAAGAAAATAAAATGCCTTTGAATTTTTCAGTGAGAATTTATTTTTAGATCTGTAATTTGGTATATATTTGGAAAAAACTGATCGCATATACACTTGTTAAATTTACGGAAAATAAGTGTGGAAAACAATTGAGTAAAAGTTATGTTATTTGTGCTTCAGATAAAAATATGTTCCTGTAGTCATTTAGGCTAAAACACATCCAATAAAAGATAGGTATTTAAGTTTTCATCATTGACCAGACCTGGCTTATTAAAGAAAAAAACCAGTAGGTCAGCCTTTGGGCTTTTCTATACTTGATAAACTAAGTGATATGTCTTTGGAATAGTTTTTAAACGGATATTTCACCGAAAACTTTCTTATTTGGAACTAGGTTCACAGGAATAGGACAAATGACACTGAAGTATGTAATAACATAACTATTACAGAGCCTTTCAGAATATCTCTTTTAATGAATTTCCAAGTGTCTTTATCTTCACCAACAAGTTTTATCTTTTTTCCAGTTCTCTCCCCCATCCCACTGGAGGATGGTGAGCGAATGGCTATGTGGTCTTTAGCTGCCTGACAGGTTAAACCACAACAATGATCTTAATTTGCACACCAAAATTTCTGAGAGGATTTTACATATAGTGATTGGAAGCCAGTTCATCACAGTTTTGATGTTATCTGTATCTTCCAAAAGTGAGTTCTGAATAAGCAGTAAGAAACGCTAATGGAATAACTGAATGTCCCAAAGGCTTCATTAGGCAGACAGGTCTCCCTCTGGAGACTTCCAAAAGCACCAGCTTCTCTCCAATCGCTAATTGTGTAACGTATTTAGAAGGATTGTTTTACTAAGTATCTGAAATTCAGTACGGGATATGTGTCTGTTGAGTAAGACTATCCTTTTAGTAAAGAACACAGCTTTTACTGAAGGGAAAACTACTACAGCTAAATTTTCTTCTTCAGAAGAAAGGCTATATTATACACACTGAAAAATCATGTTTTGAAGCTTTCTTCTAGCACATCAAATAAATTCTGATCACACTTAAAAATTGATCAGTAACACAGTTGTGATAGTTTTGAAATACGCCAAATTTGCTTGGATCTGCAATAACTCATTAAGGGAATCTATTTCAAGCTAAGGTTACACAAAATGTTTTTCAAACACTATCTTTTCTTGCTAATTTTCCGTCTTCCTTTTCTTGGACATCATCTGAATGAAATAGGCCATGTTAACTCATAGAATTCTAGAACAATTCTGCCTAAGTGTTATGAGTCTTTGGCAACAAGCTAGCCAGCCTGGTGTGGAGGGCTTTAAACTGAAGGATTCCGGGGGTGGGGGCAAAGTCGCAATGCTCAAGCCATACCAACTGGCTGGGGATTAAGTGTGGCCAATCAGAGCAGGGACAAATGTTCCTCAGCTGTGTCCCAAGCAGAGAAGCAAACAACCAAAGACCAACAACCTTAATGGTAGTCATGGACATGGCAGATCCTCTTGCACCTCTCCAGGGAAACCAGCATGTGCAAGTTCCTCTCTGAAATGCCTCTACACCACTGCACACAGGATGGGCAAAAAGTGGGAAGAATTAAAGATCCGTGTGCTGTCGCAGGGCCACAATCTCATTGCAATTACAGAGACATGGTGGGACAGCTCGCACGACTGGAATGCTGTCATGGACGGCTACATACTCCTTAGGAAAGACAGGTCAACAAGGCGAGGTGGTGGAGTTGCTCTGTATGTGAGGGAGCAACTGGAATGTATTGAGCTCTGCCTGGGGGTGGATGAAGAACGAGTTGAGAGCTTATGGGTTAGAATTAAGGGACAGCCCCATATGGGTGACATTATTGTAGGTGTGTACTACAGGCCACCTGACCAGGAGGAGGAAGTTAATGAGGCCTTCTACAGGCAGGTGCAAGCAGCCTCACAGTCACAGGCCCTGGTTCTCATGGGGGACTTCAACCACCCTGACATCAGCTGGGAAGACCACACAGCCAAGCACACGCAGTCCAGGAGGTTCCTGCAGAGCATCGATAATAACTTTCTGATGCAAGTGGTGAAGGAGCCAGTGAGGAGACGTGTTCTGGATCTTGTACTGACGAACAAGGAGGGACTGGTTGAGGATGTGAAGGCTGGAGGCAGCCTTGGCTGCAGTGACCGTGAAAAGGTGAGCTTCAGGATCCTGTGTGGAGGAAGCAGGGCAACAAGTAGGATCAAAACCTTGGACTTCAGCAGAGCTAACTTTGACCCCTTTGAGGACCTGCTTGAATGAATCCCGTGGGTCAGGGCCCTAGAAGGTAGGGGCATCCAAGGGAGCCGGTCACTGTTTAAACATCACTTCCTTCATGCTCAGGATCGGTGCATCCTCCTGAGGAAGAAATATAGCAAAGGAGGCAGGAGACCCAAATGGATGAGCAAGGAACTTCTAGTGGAACTCAGATGGAAGAGAAAAGTCCATGGAATGTAGACAGAGGGACAGACCACTTGGGAAGAGTACAGGAATGTGGTCAGAGCATGCAGGGATGCAACGAGGAAGGCTAAGGTCCACCTGGAACTGAATCTGCCAAGGGATGTCAAGGACAACAGTAAGGGCTTCTTCAAGTACATCAGCAGCAAACGAAAGACTAGGGAAAATGTGGGGCCGCTGCTGAATGAGGTGGGTGTCCTGCTGACGGAGGATGCAGAGAAGGCAGAGTTACTGAATGCCTTCTTTGCTTCAGTCTTCAGTGCTAAGCCTGGCCCTCAGAATCCCAGGCCCTGGAGGTAAGAGAGGAAGACTGAAGAAAGAATGACCTTCCCTTGGTCGAGGAGGATTGTGTGAGAGATCATTTAAGCAATCTGGACACCCACGTATCCATGGGTCCCGATGGAATGCACCCGTGTCTGTTGAGAGAGCTGGTAGATGTCATTGCTAAGGCACTCTCCATCATCTTTGAGAGGTCCTGGAGGACAGGAGACGTGCCTGAGGACTGGAGGAAAGCCAATGTCACTCCAGCCTTCAAAAAGGGCAAGAAGGAGGACCCAGGGAACTACAGGCCACTCAGCCTCCCGTCCATCCTGAGAAAGATGATGGAGCAGCTCATTCTGGATGTCATCATCAAGCAAGTGGAGGACAAGAAGATTATCAGGAGTAGTCAACATGGATTTAACAAGGGGAAATTATGCTTGACCAATCCGACAGCTTTCTACGATGGCATGAGTGGCTGGGTAGATGAGGGGAGAGCCATGGATGTTGTCTACTTTGACTTCAGCAAGGCTTTCAACACTGTCTCCCATAACATCCTCCTAGGGAAGCTCAGGAAATGTGGGCTGGATGAGTAGTCGGTGAGGTGGATTGAGAACTGGCTGAATGGCAGAACTCAGAGGGTTGTCATCAGCGGCACTGAGTCAAGTTGGAGGCCTGTAACTAGTGATGTCCCCCAGGGGTCAGTACTGGGCCCAGCCTTGTTCAACTTATTAAACAATGACCTGGATGAAGGGACAGAGTGTACCCTCAGCAAGTTTGTTGATAACACAAAACTGGCGGTAGTGGTAGGTACTACCCTACTGTAGATAGGGTCCTACGTCTGGGGAGGAACAACCCAATACAACCCAATACACCAATACAGGCCTGGGGCTGACCTGCTGGAGAGCAGCTCTGTGGAGAGGGCCTGGGTGTCCTTCTGGATGACAAGTTAACCATGAGCCAGCAGTGTGCCCTTGTTGCCAAGAAGGCCAATGGCATCCTGGGGTGCATTAAGAGGAGTGTGGCTAGCAGGTTGGTGGAGGTCCTCCTCCCCCTCTACTCAGCCCTAGTGAGGCCCCATCTAGAGTACTCTGTCCAGTTCTGGGCTCCCCAGTTCAAGAAAGATGAAGAACCACTGGAGAGAGTAAAGCAGATTGCTACAAAGATGGTTAGGGGACTGGAACATCTCTCCCATGAGGAAAGGCTGAGGGAGCTGGACTTGTTTAGCCTGAAGAAGAGAAGGCTGCAAGGGGACCTGATAAATGCTTATAAATATCTCAAGGATGGGTGTCAGAAGGATGGGGCCAAACTCTTTTCAGTGGTGCCCAGCGACAGGACAAGGGGCAATGGGCACAAACTGAGGCACAGGAAGTTCCACCTGAACATGAGGAAGATCTTCTTCATTCTGAGGTTGACGGAGCACTGGAAAAGGTTGCCCAGAGGTGTTATGGATTCTCCTTCTCTGGAGATACTCAAAACCCACCTGGACGAGGTCCTGTGCAACCTGCTCTAGGTGACCCTGCTTCGGCAGAGGGATTGGACTAGACAATCCACAGAGGTCCCATCCAATCCCTACCATTCTGTGATTCTGTGATTCTGTGAAAGCTTAAATATATTTTTCTGTAACTGCTGTCATTTCCTACTGTAAAGAAAATTTCTATATCATGTTATCTATGTCAGAGAATTTTGAGGTTTTTTTGCTTCAAAATTTAATCTTTATACAATTTCAAAAGTTCAAGGGCTTTTTAAGAATTGTCTCTTTAAAAATACCATGGAAATTAGTCTTCTCGTGAACTAATGGCAACAATCGTAATACTTATCTATATGCATGTATCTCAGCAGTGTGTTGCTAAATTCCAGATGGAGACACTATTCTTACATGTGATGCAAAATGAACACATAAAGAGTGAGACAAAATACCCCAAACAACAGCTCTGTTTTGCCAAACAGAAGCTTAAACTCTTCCAAGCGTCACATAGTATTGGGGGAACTCCTCACTTCAACAATGTCCAAATTGTCCACAGAGGCAAAAGAAAATGAATTTGAGAGGGAGCTACTATCAATCTGTCATGCAGCTTAACAAATAAATGTGTTATAGTAATTGCAAGCTCTATTGAAGAGAAAAGAACTGAAAAGGAGCTTTGAGACAGATATTTCATTTAAACTAGGTGCCTTGGGTAAGTCACATGTTTAAAACTGAGAAAATAAATTCTTATTACATTAGAAAACAGCTAAAGAGCAGACATAAGCAACCACACTAAATCTGGATAAATAAGGACAACTATATCTTCTTCTTCTTGTAGTATTCTTGAAATCTTCTTACAACCTTAATAATTCTACTGTACTTCCATTTAATGGAGCAAGGAAATGAGAGATATTAATTATCATAAACAAGCACATAAATGTTTATAGCAAATAGCTGGCAAAACAGAAGGAATTATCTTGGAAAAACAATTCAAACAACTTAGAACACAAAGCTGTCAAGCCTAATTAGTCTCAAATTGAGAAACCTGCTTCCCTTATAGGACACTAAAATATCTCTGCTTGGAAATGGCAAACAGGTCGTGTAACTATGGCATTATGTAGGACACCAAACCTTAGAGACAGAAGTCTGACATTTCATATTTTGTCCAACGTCATGCTTCAGCACACAAACCAAAGTATCCTCTAGGGACCTGGAATGCACCTGATAATTTTGTGACTGATGCCTGACACAGTGCTGGTACAGTCAATATTTATCTCACAGCCACATGGGGACTACGCTGCTACAAATCATGTCAAAGGTGCACTCTCACAATCCATTTTGTGTTATTGAGTTGTTTGTTTTTTCTGAGGTAATTTATGGAAAATTAGCACAAAATGACAGTTAAGTTATGGTGAAGGACTATCGAGCAGATAATAAACCTGAATATGATTATTGACAAAAGAAAAGAAGGTGATTCAGCAAATAAAGGTCAAATGAAGGAATCAACCTTAGTCACTGTACAATGTCAAGAGTGAAATGCTATTTCAGCAAATTCACTGACATGAGCCACTTGATAGATCTTTTCCTGTTTATTCTAAACAGCAAAATTCCCTATGGCAGTGAAGCTGCTTTTTACTGGCCCGCTTTGTTGTCAGAATACACTCAGAGTTAGCAAAAGATTGGTGGATTAGTAGTACGTCATTTTAAGTGGCCAGTCCATCTCTGTGGCTTTAGATTCATTGCATCTTCTTAATTTATCTAAATGTGCATGAATGACAGTGGTGCAAATTAGGAATTGATGACATGTATCCAACACATGTTCTTTTCTTCTTAAATGTTTTGTGACACCTATGTGCTTAATATTAATTGTGTAGGGTGGTGGGGTTATTTGGTTGTTTGCTGATTTTTTTGGTTGTTTTTTTTTTTCACAAACAAAACCCTGACATCTAATCTATTGCCACTTTCAATACTGTTTAATCCTACAGAATGTAACACTATTTTGAGTCAATATGGGGTTTAATTCTTACTTACACAAGCATGCTTACTTCATGTACATCTGTGTGGGAGGAAAATAGGTCCCCAGCTGTATTACTATACAATTTGGATTGATTTCATTTTTATATAAAAGGTATCAGGCATTTTACTGAAAAAGAGTTTTTCAGCAACAAGAAGCTTGTTCAGGTGCTAGCCTGTAACTGTTTTCTTATTTCACAGCTTTATTATTCACAGCACCTTTGCTGGATTCATGTGTATAACCTGATTTGCAAAACACCTGCATTGCCTGTTCTTAGAGTACAGTGAATAGCTCACATGAAGAACAAATACAGAGTTATGGATCAGAAGCTCTACAGAATACTGTATTTTATTAAATAAGAGAAACAAGCATTACAGTATAATGCCAGTTATGTGCTAGTGTTACTTATTAAGTTCTTTCTGGATTGCCATATTTTCTCAATTCCAGTTGAGTAAAGGTTTCATTCTGCACTGGTCCTTAACTATCCTTATATCAAACATAAATACGGTTCCCTTAACTTTTGATACTTTTCACCCTGCATGAGAAGCATGTAATTTTTAAAGTATTAAAGTACAAGTCACAAAGAATATGGGCTTTAAATAAAGTCATATTCAAAGACAGTGGCATATGCATGAAGAGCTCCAGTTTCAGAAGCCACTCGTAGCAGAGTAATCAAGTGAAGCATCTGGAGAAGGCTGAAGGGCTGTCTGTGAAGTCACTAGAAAGGTATTTGGTCTACTAAGGCATGTATCCTTCATTTCAAATTTTGTTAGAAAAAATCATATCAGTACCACAAAAGAATAGTTTAAATGCATATTCTTAATATCAGACAGAATAGGAATAATGTAAACACTATATACAAAGCACATCACAGTACTGGGGACATAAGAAGGGAAAAAACCACATTTGAGAATGTTCCAGTGTTTTCTGCAACATTTCAGCCCAATGCTTCTTGCATCTGTTTGATGTAGCACCATCTTTTAATGTTTCTTCAAAAAGACTAACTCATTCTTTACCCTATGTTGCCACAACGAATGAATATATGAGCTGAGAGCCATACTAACTAATATTAAATTCTTTAAAGATAGAGATTGTGTTGGAGGCTTAAAAGCTTTCATAAACTTTTGATTTTCCATTTCCTCCCTAGCACCCCTTTTTTTGTCTTCTTTTTACAAATTTCACTTATCACATTTAATTATTTTTTTTCTTTTAGATATAAATGTGTAGTTGTAAATGTGTTTGTTTTCAGTGGATAAAGGTTCATGAGACAACAGTAGTAAAAATATTTTTTACAGAAGGACAGAGAATATCATATTTCCAAGTCCCAATAAAAATAATTGGTTCAATTTTATTGTCATGTGAATCTCTGTAATTGTTCTTTGTTTTGCCCTGTCGTGACAAAATTAAGATGAAAATGTGGCTGTGACTCAGTTTCACCTTCTTCTTCCCATTCACCCAAATCGTAATAAAATACAGATTTTAGACAAATACAACATAGCTTTCCCCTGACAGTGCACCCAGAAGAGGGAAGATGACAAAATGATTATCAGTTGTATTCCACTTACCTATCTTCAGCTACATAAAAATAAGTCATCTATTGCCTAGGCATCCATTGCCTAAGCTTCCCCTGCAAAGTAGGGGAAGAGAGAGAAAAGAGAGAGAAGGGCCTCTAGAGGGACATATAGTACCTACTGTAGGATGAAATGATGACTTGCCATCTCCACTGGATATGCCTCCTAGACAACTAGTCTAGACACAACACTGAACTTTTAAATAACTAAACTGAAATGAGACTGCATTAGCCTTGGGGTACTCATTGCTGAAGTCATAAGCTTCCTGCAGCAAGCCCATTATTCCCTCTGGTTTTCAGTTTTCCATTTGTAAAGTCACCATAATTCTTACTTACCTGTATTACAGAAGGTACTACAAAAAGGCAAGAGCTAAATATTATGATCTGTCTAGCTATTGCCATAATGGGAACTGCATACCTGAGCATCAGTAGGATGCCAAAGAAATTTGCATTTTTTCTGGAACATGCAGTTCAGTGTAATCTAGAAAACAGTGCAGCTAATGACAAGCTGACACCTTCCTTTTTGTTCCTAAAGAAGCTCAAAGTATTTCATGTACTGAAATATTCAGTAGAACCTGACAAATTGAAAGACAAAATTTACGAGAAATTTATACAGATTATAAGGGACTGCTAGAAGCTAAAGCTCTTCCTGAGAAAAGAAGGGTTCCACTTTCTTCCTTTGGCATTGGAAGGAGAGGAAATATGTTGTCTATTCTAAGTTTCAAAGCTCTTTGTGACTGCTTCATATGCAGTCTGAATGGAGACTCAATCTACACAAGGCTGTTCTCAGAGATCTGATTTTTAACTTCACTTGTGATATTGCCTTGGTTACAGAAATTAATGTCAAGTAAGTAACAAGAGGTTCAAGGATAATGTAAGTCAAACCGGCTTTCTTCCCTATGGGAAAAGCTGTCAAAAGATGACAAGAGAATGGGGTCAAAGTGTTGCCAAAAACATTCTCCAGGGAAACACCACCCTGCAGCAAGTAATACACGTCTGAAAGTATTAAATGAATCCTGTGTTGCAAACATATATATAATTCCTGTGAATAGTTACATAGTTGTAAGTGTAAATTATATAGTTGTATGTGTGTGTATATACACATATACGTACAGATGAGTACATTTCTGTTATGATCTCCATACTGAGCCAAACTTGAGTATCTCTGTTCTGTACCACAGACCCTAAGAAAACAATCAGAATGCTTATGAACAATGGTTGGATTTTAAAGACATTGTAATAACGAGGACCTTCACTGTGAGAAAAAAAAAATGTTTCAGTATCATGGGACTTGGGAAAGCAGGGTTTCACTTTGATCTCTACATATTCCTGATTTAACATTGAACAAGCAATTGGAAACTAGGTCTTCACAAGAGTGTTGCAGTGACATTTTAGTCAGAAGTTTTAGGTCATTGGCTGATGTCAGGAAAACCACAGCTTAATTTCTTATGCAAAATCTCTGGAGAGAGAGCAGTTTAAGAATGGGATTCACCATAGGCAGCACAGTCAGTGTTGGTAAACAGGAATTAATAAGCTAAGAAACTAAACATCATTTTGTTTTTACCAATACACACAAATTTCAAGCTGCCTAAAAAGTATTTCTCTTCACTGAGCTGTTTTATATAGATTCTATTGATTCTGCGGAATTTACTTGATTGTCAACTGAGAGGATTAAACATAATGATTCAGGTGACTGATGTGCCTCAGGTTTATTCCATGCTGTACCACAAGAAAGAGCTGGACACAGGAAAATATCCTCTCTATTGACAGAGTGTTAGTAAGTCAGTCACGTCAGTAGGTCGTTCATTTATAGACTAATTTGGTCAGAGAGAAAAAGGACTGTGTTTTTTTGTCGATAGTTGGGGAGGAAATGGAGAAAGATAAAAGTTCCCATATCTTTACACAAGGGTTCATATTCTTTATTTTACAGTTACTGGATAAAATGATGAAATATTCATGACAGCAGGAACTATAGCTTTGACATCTAATTCCTAGCAAGACATTCTAATCATTAGGCTAGAGGCCCATGGTCATTCCTGCAATGCTTTTTGAACTCATGAATCTCGAATTACTCCATACAAACTGAAGAAATACTGGTGCGACAGACTGAGAACTGTCTTTTCTGATGCCTGCAATGGCCTATATGCCTGTGGGTTTTGAGACGAATAGTGGCCATGAACTTGCAGGCATTAGAAATGACCTGTAGTCCCTACCCTGGTGGCACATTTGTAACTGCTGAATTAAAGGAAGCAGGAAACTACCCTTTTAACAGCACCAAATCCCCCTCAGTCTTTCGTTGTTAGTTTTTTTTAAATTCAAACTAATCGGTTACACATGTTCTGATAACACTTCACAGATTGCACATTGCATATAAAACAGCCAAATCTTTTAAACTCTGAAGCCCAAAGATGCTGGTGCTTGAGCTGGAATTCAGCTGTTCCACACTCTTATCCCTAAAATAGGTCTTTAACAGCCAAGGATGAAACAGAACTTGACAAACAGTTTGAAGAGGAAGTTCCATATAAAGGTAAGCAATAAATAGATGGAGCAGCATGAAGAGCCATGCAAACTTCTGCTGTACAGAGGGTTGGACTAGAAACTGAAGAAGAAAACAGAGTAGCTCTGAACAATCAGACTGCATCAAAGAAGCAAGAAAAAGTTAAGTTCATTAAGATTTTTGAAAACTAGGATGGTACACTTCATCATTATGGATATGGATCAAAAGAGTAAAAAAGAAAAGAAAAGTAGAATTCTGAGTCCTTAATGTAAGGTATTCAAGTTACCAGAGCACAAATAGAATCGTATTTAGTTTATGTTCCTGGTAAATATCCTTTCCACCCCTCAAAGTCTCTAGCTTACACAGTGAGATAAGTAGTTCCATACATTTGTTGGCTCAGAGGCCAACATAGGAGTCAGCAGTAACACAGAGCTCAGAAGTAATTGTTTTTATATTAAAAAATGAAATTGCTAAATGACCTAACCTTATCACTCCAGAATTTTGAAAGTGCCACTTCAGACCCATTTCAAACAATACTCTTGCAGCCCACTTTATAATGTAACTTCTTTATTTTTGTAGTGCTTAAAATAAACATAATATAATTTGTCTATGAATCTAAGTAATAATAATCTCAAGAAGCACTCTATCTTCATTGTATTGAAAGTCTGATGTGACTCAATTAGCTGCCTATAGAATCCAATAAGATAAACAATATCCAATGAGATAAACAATAAACTGTAAGGCAGATATTCAGTATATTGTAATAAACTGAATTGACCATGATTTTTTTTAGCTACACTTCAGAATCTGTCTAGAATATATAATTATTCAGGAATACATCCCTTTGTAAGTATTTCTTAACATGAGGTAATGTATCTGCAGCTTCCCTGGAAAGGACCTGGGGGTTCACAAAGTTAAACATGAAACAGCAACATACCCTTGCTGAAAAGTGGGCGGCTGGTTGAGGGAGGTGATCCTTCCCCTCCACTCAGCACTGGTGAGGCCACACCCGGAGCACTGTGTCCAGTTCTAGGCTTCTCAGTACAAAAGGCTGGTTTGGGTCAGCCCAGCCAGCTTCTTGTGAAAATTATCTCTATCCCAGCTGAACCCGCAACAACATACTTGAGAGAGTCCAGTGAAGGGCACGAAGATAGCAAAGGTTGAGAGAGTTGGGACTGTTTAGCCTTGCAAAGAGAAGGCTCAGGGGGAATCTTATCAATGTATGTAAATACCTGAAGAGAGAGTGACAAGAGGAAGGAGCCAAGCTCTTTCCAGTGGTGCCCAGTGACAGGTAAAAAGGAAGTGGGCACAAGCTGAAACACAGAAGATTCCCTCTGAACATCAGGAAACACTTTGTCACTGTGAGGGTGACCAAGCACTGGCACAGGTTGCACAGGGAGGTTGTGGAGTCTCCATCCCTAGAGATATTCAAAAGCTTTCTGGACATAGTCCTGGGCTTTAGGTGGTCCTGCTTGAGCAGGGGGGGTTGGACCGGATGACCTCCAGAGATCCCTTCGAACACCAACTGTTCTGTGATTATGTGAATGTATAGTTACTGATTTTTCATTTCTTGATGTTGAATTGTGCATTACATTCTTCACAGTGTTACTCATATGTACAGTTCTTCGTTACTGATCAGTAATCTTCAAACCACTCATTGCAACCATGTGGTAATTTGGATTTCCCTCAGCAGGAAAATTATTTTTTTGTATGCATAAATTCTCTTCAAGATTAGAAGGCTGTAAAAAAATGTAGGCTTTCTATGTTATTAACAAAAGGGTTTTTTTCTGAAAATTCTGGGCCTGCTACCAACTATATGGCTACTTTATTAATTAAGACAGCCAGAAAATTGAACAGCCCATTCACAAAGTAGATCACTTTAGAGTTTATTCTGCTCAGTGGATTTGAGCAGAAAATAATTTTCTTAAATAATAGAACGGGATGCTAAATAGCCTTCGGACTTTGCTTTCTTGTAAACTGCCAAGTAAGTTCCAGGAAATGAGGACCTACCTACACCTGAATGATTTATTTCATAGAGTGGCATCCTTGCCAGAGGATAGAGTGACTGTCTCTGTGTTCTGGGAGGTCAACAGCACAAAAAAATGGCCTGTCAAATCACACAGGTAGGAGGAATAACCCAGAGCCCCACAAATCAAAAGAGAGAGCATAAAGCTGGTCAGGGCAGCAGGGCTTGCAACAGACTAGATCCCAAAGGAAGAAATTAGGAGTCTGTGAATATTTTGTTTCTAACAAACCATCTTTCTCCTACAGAAAACTATTTCATCAGACAGCTTTTGCTCATACTTACCTATTGCTAATAATAAACATATATTAGCATATCAGATAGTTTGTGATTCTATGATTATGAACAGTAATTGAGATGCTTTAAGATCTTGGTGAACAGGTTGCACAGAACAGAAAATTACAGTGCCAGCTCTCCAATACATTTTCAGTGTTGCTCATTAAGTGGACGAGACTCTGTGGATGAATTAAGAAGAAGTGCTTTGGCTGCAGTTCAATCAGACTTTCACATACCTGAAGCTCAGTGTTAAGCATAACTCTTAAAATTTTCCTTAAATTATCTTAAACTCTCCTACGTGCTGTCAAACAATACCTTAAGCCCTCCAGCAAAGAAGACATGAACTTTGGTTCAATCCACCCAACCTGAAAGCAGTTTTCCTACTGGTAGTAAAGACTTACTTCGTTCTGTATATAGAAGACAAAAAAACCCTCTGAACCCAAAAGCATCACTGATACATACTTATTAGTTTGCTTTGAGAAATACTGAGGATCTAACCAGAGAGTAACTACACAAAAGGAGCTAGAACAAATTCACACACAAAAAAAAATCATATTAAAATCATAATTTTTCAGAATCCCTGGAATCCATTAATCTCAGGCTTGTTCTCAGAACTGTAGGATGCATACTTTTGGGAAAACACCTACATTCATGTGCTAGTAATACGGTCTCTGTCTCAAGACCCTAAACACTTTTTTCAAGAAACGAAGTTAACAGAGCTTATTTTCTCCTTGTATTTAAGGTTCTCACTGTGCATAAATCTATCAAATAACTTTCAGAGTAATTAGAAATCTTTAGAAAACTTGATAATATTGATACATTAATTTTCAGAATGCAAATATGAGATAAGGAAGTCTCATTTCTGATTTATTCTCTGAAAGAATGATTCAAAAACTTGTGTCCCTCTAGACAAACATTGTTTTGAATGCTACATTTCTTCCTCCAAAAGTTCTCCAAAGCTTCTGGTTATTACTTATTTTTGATACTTTTGAATATGCTTCATGGAGATGTGAACTGTAACTTCTAGATCTGTTCAGTCTTTTGTTTATTTATCCCATATGGCTAATCCTGCTTTTCCAAAAACATGATCTCCTCATTCCTGCTCATGAGTTTGTTTACTGCACAGCTTCACTGGCATAGCCTTGAATTTTTTCTGTGAGATATATTCTCATTTTGTCTGAATAGCAGGGTAATGCTTGGTACTCTAAAGACAGCCAAAATTCAGGAGAGCAGTATTGTCTTGTTATAGTTCTTAGTAGTAGCTGAGGAGAAATCCCATCTTGTCCCCAAAATTCCTATTTGTAGCCTTGTAAGCTCATGGAAGGCTTTCACTTTCCAGACCAGATTTTGCTCCTCACTAAAAATCATACTGGCATTGCTCTTTACCAGATTGCTGGTACACTCTTCCTGGGTGTTGTCTGAACAGTTTTTAAGAACTTAAGATTTTTCATATTTTCTTATACCCAAAGGGCATTTCTTCCCTTTCATTGAGAAGTTTATTTCATTGTCACATCTTGTTAAATAATAGTAGTCACGAGCCCAATGACACTTGCAGATTTTGTGGCCACAAGTCTCAGGATGTACGCTCTCTTGAACAGGTTGGCTATGTCCACGTTACACATAACTTGATCCTGGAGCCTCTTTTTGGTCTGTTGAGGTCCTGTGGTCTGCTGTCTTTTTGGGTGAATTTTAAAGTAAGACTGACTGGAACACTGTGAGTACTCGGTGGCAACCCGCCAGAGAGGTGTTTTTATTGCATGAAAGCAAGGGTATGCAACTGATGTACCTGGAAGGTACCTGGAGGCATTTAAGGATGCAACACTTCATGATGTAACTCCTCAAGGGTGTGTACGGTGGACACAGCCAGACTTGCTGCCTTACTATCTTTTAGGAATGGTTCCTGGAGTGAAGTTTATTGTACGCTGTGCATGGCATTGAGTGGTTCAAAATAAAGTCAGAGAGTGGACTAACAAATTAGCCATGAGAACGAATCATGTCAATACTCAAGTTTATTGCCCAGACATCTTTTACTTCATGGTGTGAATATACTCCAGTTATTTTTCTGGTAACTTCTTACTATTTGATGGCTTTTACAGACTGATAGCTCCATCCAACTTTTTTTTCTTGTCTTTGTCCCACTACCTGCTTGTATAACCCCACCAATATGGGTCTTTTAGACAAGTGTAATACACACTGCAGTCATGGTGCATGAAAAAAAAATGCTGCATTTTAGACTACTTCAGTTGCTCTTTCCATGCTTACTCTTCTGCTTTGGAGCTTCTTTCTGATTACATTCAACTGTTGCTGTACTTTCCGCTTTAAATGCAGTACTGCTGACATTTTTCTCCTCTCTCTGGCGGCTAGAACTAATAAGTGGGCCTTAGCCCCACCATCTTCAGGATATTCTTCAGACTTTGGGGTTTTTTCTACTGAATTTATATTTTCCTTAAGAGACTTGTATTCTGCCAATAAAATACCTGTTAAAGCAACAGTATTCAACCATTCAGAACTATTTGTACACAAATGAAGAAATACTTTTTTCTTTACTTGAGCATTCTCCTTAAAGCATAAGACCTGATTTCACTAATTATACAAAAAACATTTTACTAGAAAGTAGATGAAAGCCTAAAACACTGAAGTGAGCTATTAGGCAAACTTTGTCACCACCACTGTGAAGCACTGGAACATGTTCTGGGGAAGCTGTGGCGTTCCCATTTGTGATTTGATGCTGGCAATCCTGTACTGCCATAAGTCTGCTGTAAACTAACATGGCTTGGAAGCAGCAATTTTGTCTAAACTGCTGAGCTATACACACAAGACAATCAGGCAAAATTCTAATGCGCCCATTATTGCAAGTAATATAGTAACAAGGTCTATTATTTCAACATTTTTGGCCACTTCCTACTTCATTTTGAGCAAGCATTGGGATGCATTTTTCATTAGGATATAACTTTTCAACCAGTGTAGAAGGAACACAGTGAATAAGTCACAGAAAGAACACTTAGGTCGAAGTATTCAGGACATATCTCAGAAATACTCATTATTCAGGTCATTGGTTTTGTTACTTTATTTTCAGAACAAGAGCAAGTCGCCAAATGGCACTGAATAATTCTTTCAGCTCGTAGCATTCACAGAGACCAGTACTAATGCAATCTATATCTTCTGACATAATCAAGACCCAATCTCGTGCTCTTCATTCAAAGGATTTTTCAATTTAAGGTCCTGATCTTTCAATGAGTCAGTTCAAAGAGGCCTCTCTCCAGGCAGATTCTGGAAAGTGCAGACCTTGATTGCAAATAGGGTCATTTTTGTAACACCATTGTTTTGGACATCTTAGACAAATATTGAAATAAAGAAGTGCCAATATATCCTGGTATTTTATTTATTTGCTGGAGTACTTTTCAAATATATCAGCAATATTATAAAACTGAAGTTCTAACAGGGACTTCCTAAACAACCTCTAATATTATTAAATGAGCGTGTTTCCCACCAAGACAGATGTACTCACATCCTGCCCTGGAACCCCAACCTTCTTTTGTCTGAAGTGAATTTTGACAGATGTCACCCAAGTTTCTGAAATCAAAAACCATTGTTCAGATGGTGAGAAGTAGTTTCAGACTCCTTTTGACATCCTGCTTTAGATCTTCCACCTCAACTATGCTTCCAAGGACAGTGTATACTAACATACTGGTTAAAATGCAGTTTAAAAATATTTTGATGGAAGTCAGCCCCTGATTGAGACACTCAAATTCAGATGGGAAGACTATCTTCCAGCTGCTGCTCCAGATACACAGAAGTACCTTCTATGCCCTGCACCATACCCGGTAGCCTGTGCCTGCCTCCAGTATCATATTGCTCAGGGACAAAATTACTCCCTGGAGATCTACTGACATTGGAGTCAAGAAAGCAACACACCTCAAAAGTACATTTCATCAGCTCAACCACTTTGTAAGCATCACTAATTGTATTGATTAGGGACTTATCTGAATTGTGTAAACAAGGGTGTCTAGTAGTATTTGAGATGCTGTCAGGTATCACATCTGGTCAACAGCTGCTGCTCCAGAACTGTGCTGGTCTTCCATGGTATATCTACCTGCTCCACACAGCTCATGCCAGTTATTCTGGGTATTGCATATAGCACACTACAAGCATCGTTACTAAACAAAAACTCAGTATTATAAATCCCTTAACTACAGTGGGAACACCTGACATGTTTAACCACTGACGTAAACTAATACTAAGATTACTGTATTCAGCAGTTTCTAACATCTGTATTGAACTTGATAGTGGACTATTATTTATTATTTAAATAAAGATTGCACTCAGATAGCTATTTGACATAAAGTAGACATAAATTTAACCCTTGGATTTGTTGTTTTGATTTTGGTTCTTTGTTGTTGTTTGTTTTTAAATATCTGCGTAGCTTTCACATGAGAAGTTCTCTAATTTTCAGTATTACCCCCTGGGTCTTGCATACCTCTTTTGCTTGTGCTCCAAGTTGGATGGATGCCAGACAGCCCAGATCTGAGGGTTGTGAAACTCAAGCTAATATGGTAATCCTAATAAGAGTACAGCACCTTGCTAGCAAAGACACACAGCTTTCTGATTGAAGCTTGCTGGCCTTTAGCCAGCTCTGAGCACAAGTCAAATGAGTGTAGGTTTGTCTGCAAAAGGCCAGGAAGATATGCTGTGACTTGCAATAAACCGGATTCCCAGCACTTCATAAAATGATCGCATTTGGCACAGCCAGGTGTTGAAGGGCAAAATCTCTGAAAATATCTGTGGCTAATGTTTGAACAAATATGCCATATATGAAGTGACCTTTGTTGACACAGAAAGACTTCTAAATTTACAGAAATGTAAGATGCAAAAATTAAGTCCCAGTGAGATCTAGGAAACTGGAAAGTGTCTTTTTGATATAAAAATTATAGATACAGCCTTTTTTTACCCAGAGAGACTATGTTAATTGGGGATGAGGTGCAAAGACAAAAATGCTTATGCGTCAGAATGTGTGGACTTAATACATGGACTATTTCAGAAGCGGGTGTTTTACAAGCCACTTAGGCTAAAATAATAATGTACTTGGATTAGACGACTTTTTATATAGATTTGACAAATATATCATTGAATGACCTATGTAACTAAGGAGAATGCAATTCCCTAATTTCGTACTTACATGGTTTACAACTGTTTGGAAAATGAAAAACTTGCAGAAGATAAACTATGACATAGGTGCTCATTAGAAATTGTATTTATACCATTGTGAGAACACATTTTGTCAAGACACTTTACAGAAGAAAACAAAACTTCGTATATAGGCATAAATAACAGGACTTGAGAATGTTTTGTCTGTTGCTATGCATTTTTTTTGATGGAAGATAACAGCTTGACACTGAAAATAATGTCAGCTCATGACTTTTGATTTCTGCAGTAAGAAACTTGTGACATTTTACAATCATTTCAGTGGCTGATAAGAGATGAATGCAGCAAAAGTTTTTAGCTCTATCTAACATAATCAGAATCAGTTAAGAACTTCAGTATTAATTCTATTGATGCTACCACTTCATTACATACAAGAACGTCATTTTCCTATTCTCTGTTGGTTTGCCACCATATATGTTTGGGTAGTGGGAATAAATGGCACAAGATTGTTTTGTTCCCTTATGTAAGCATGAAGTCAAAAAGTCAAAAGACAAAAGCTTTCTAAAATGTGGTATGAAAGAACATAATAAACAATCAACTGTATTCTTCTTCCACTAACTATAACATTTGCACACTTTATATTAGCCTCAACCAGTTGAGTAGAGCTCCTTTTGTTTGGGGCAAAATTATGTAAGTTTGTGCCAATCAACTTCATACTTAGTAGGCAAAAAAACGCCAGCAGATTTTGACTACTGTTCAAGTAAATTATCCCAGGAAATGTACCAAATAAAATATGCATCTATTTAAATGCCAAAAGATATTAAAATTCCTTTTGTTTCTCACAGGCTTCTTACAGTGAAGCTTGTGATTTAATCCTATGATATTTTCACCATCTAGCATATACACAAATTGTCCAATACCCACACATACAGTGAACATGTACATACCTGGGGAATGAACATATGTATTCAAGAATAGACACATATGTCTAACAAACTAAACATGTGGCAATTGATCAAATCCCCCAAAGCGGGATTTTACACACCATTTCTTGGGTTAGTCTGATATAACGTACTGTTAACAGAACAAAGTGCGGAATAAAGCAATCAAACAGTGATTGCAATACAGAGTAAAAAAAAAAAGACTTTTGATCTGCTTAAAAAACTAGCATTATCAGCTAATAGACAGCTCTCCAGTAGGAGGTCATTATCTGGAGGTACATAGGCCTGGGTTAATTCTGCCTTACCAAGTAATTGGTTAAAAGTGCTAATGCTATATGCCCAGTTGCCCAAGAGTCCCTCTGTAGCCAGTGAAGAGATGGAGGTAACTTGGAAGGGAAAATTATCCCTCGTAAGTCTGATTCAACTTTTATAAGTGCCTCTATCTCTTCACTTGTGACAAACAACACAACCCCACAATGGAAGAAGACTCAGAGGAGATGGGCAAGAAATATGAGCTCAGGAAGAAGATGTGGAATGACTGCCAGTCACTACACAGAAAGCTGAACTTATGTCAGTATACAGGGGACTGGAGGGTAACCTTTCTTGCAGATATACGGCTGCACCAGCAAGTCTGCAGATTGTATAAACAGCCTTCACTGAGATAATCAGTAGGAAGTAAAGTCCTCCTGAGCTAGCCAGACCAGGGTGGGACAAGGGGGAAATGTATGCAAGGATCAACCCAACATAAATATAAAAATTGGACAATTAATGAAAGGGACTTTGGAGAGAGAAATGAGCTTGAGTTGGCTTTTACCAACATACTCCTTCCCAGTGACTGGGGATACCCAGTGTCATGATGGTGAGCATATAGGGACCAGTAATGGGAATCATGTTTGCATTGTGATTCAACTGCATATTGCAATGATATTATAATTCGTGTGCTGTGATTTCCATATATTGCTGTATCATTTTGTTAAATCAAAATCCCATGTAATGTCAAATACCTTCAGATAAGTAAATTTGATATTAAACATTAAACTCTCCTTGTGTGGAGTATCTAAAAGAACTTGGTCAGACAGTATTGGACTGACGCCACTGAACACAGGAGACAGGAGGATACACAGGCTCCTTGTTTAGGAGACAGGCAAGTCTTTTAACTAAGATTTGATGAATGACTGCCAAATGAGATGTTGAGGATTCAGGTCACAGTATTTCAATTAGCATGGTGCCTAATAGGAATTCAGGTACTATATGTAGCTGTGTTTGATCAATACAGTACAGTACAGTCACTTAGGAAAGAAAACAGCACAATCACATTTTGAGCAGCATTTTTCCAAATGGGTGTCTCCCTGTATACCAGGTACACCGGCATTTTTGGAGAGCTTATGACATTGAGTGATTATCTTTTAGTAAACAGTAAAAAAACAGAAATAAGTGAGGAAAAAGGTCTCTCTCTATCATCTGGGGCTTACCCCTACCAAGTAATAGACATTTTCCTCATAGTTCTGTGAGCAAATGGTGACCATTATACACCTCTAGAATACGCAATTATATTAATCACATTAAAGAAAATGCAAGTGTTCCATGTGTTATTATAAAAAAGACTGACATTATTATCAGTACAAGAGTTGCACTTCAGCAATCACTTCTGGCTGTCAAAATAATCTATTCTAACAGGAAGATTCAAGGCAGGAGAGAAAGTGCAACCATATATTATGCAGGGAAAAAATTCATCACAGTATCATGTAATTTACAGACCAATGAACTGATTACCCCAGGTTCCTCAATTTATAATTTTATCTACTGTCAGTACAACCACTGTAGTTCATGCCAACACCAACTGCTACCTCACATATATGCCATTCCACTTCTATGCACTTTCATACAACAAGGATCTAGCAGAACTCTTTACTCGCTTGGATGAATCATTTATAAGGTTTAAAGGAATTTGGCTCCATGCGTTCATGTGTTTCTAAAGATTGCATTAGGTCTACAAGCAGGCTGTGACTATTAGGTAGGAAAACAGATATATAAATGAAACTTTCTTTTGTGAATAACCCCTTGCAAAAAGGTTGAAAGAGGAAGAAATACTTATAAAACCTTTTCTGGGTAGATTTGTGTTTTCAATTAAAAATATTCTTAAAAGCCATTTGAAATGAGAAGCAAATAATTTAGCTAAAATACTAATGAGAGTAAAGATGCAATAACTCATTTTTCTTCTATGGTATGATGAACTCTAAAATTTATATAGGATTTACCAATATGGTTGCCAAACAAGTAAAAATAAAAGACAAATTTATATTTTATTTTTTTATTTTAAAATAAAACCTAAAATATATACTTTAACAGTAATGGAAACAAAGCTGGTCTGTATAAGAACTCAAAAACCAAAGACAGACATGAAAATGAGAACAGCTGCAATTTGTTCTAGAAAATAATATTAAAATACTTGAAAAAGCATGCATAAATGAAGAAAATTTTAAATTTATCTTCTCCAAAAGCTACAGAAAGATACATTTATCTGTGGTGTTATTTCAACTCTACAGTTATAGATAATTAAAAATTTGTTATAATTTTATTACACTTCCTTCAGGCTTGTTAATGTCCAGCCACAAACACAAACTGTCTATTTGTTGATACATATACCTATATAGGCTTACATATATATGCTGCCTTATATATCTTATAGCAAGCAATTTTCAGACTGAGCATTACTGTCATAATGTGTGTTAACAAACCATCTACAGGACCTTAAATAATTCGAAGCAAACTGGGTCTTTGTTCTCTTATATACAGCATAAAGCAAAAATAAAGCAAGACTGAACTTTGCTTAAAGATGTTATGAGCTGTAACAGCAAATGAGGAAAATACTGTAAGTTTTATTACCAAAGTAGAAATGAGATTTCATTACAGTGCTAAGCTACGGAACAATTACTTAAGAGAATTAACAGAGCAAGTGGCAGTTACCACCTTTTTTAAAAATAAAACTGGCTATCACTATTGTGTTAGGTGTGGATCTCATCCAGAAAGTGTTTGATAGGTGTGTTGAGAACATGCCTTCAGATAGGGCCTGTAGGGGATTTAGTGAGAAGAAAACCTAATTTTATGTTCAGTGTTTGGATTTGACACAAGATAATCACGTAGCTGCTCAGCTTGAAATTGCCTAAGATAATTTTGCCTAAGCGCAGAAGCACAACTTCTGGTTCCCAGTTAAATTTTCTGATGACTGTTGGTGCCAAGGTAGGTACTGTGATGATCACAGTTTCTTCTAAGTGCACATAAATCCTTCTGTGGATCAGAGCCAAATTTATTAGCCGACTTGTGATGCAGAAAATCTCTGGCAGAGGCAGGGACTGACTGGGTATGTGGAAGCAAAGGCAGTTCATGATTATAGACCAGATCTGGAATTGAGGCAATGGCTAATTTAATTCCCCACTCTGTTACAAACTTCCTGTGACCTTCAACAGATCCTGCTGGATACATCTATATATATGTGTAGCTGTCTCCAGCTTTCTTTTAAATGAATCAGCATGAATCTCTGAAGCAGCGCAGCTGCATCCACACAGACAGACCTGTGAAGCATGAAGCTCTCTGGAACCTAATTCACTCCAATTCTCTTTCAGTATCTGCTTATCAGCCAGATTCCAGGGCTGAAAATATCTAAATAATATCTAAAATAATTAAGTTTTAGTAGCTATGAGATTTTCTTAGTGAAAAAATAAGTAATTTAATTAGCTTCTTTTCTGCTCAACATGAACCAAATATTTATCTGAAGAGACTTCCATCATTCTGATTCAGACACAATCCAGATGGTATTTCTGGTTATATTTTACTTTTTACAGAGCTGCTACTTCAGTATTGTAGCAAATGCGATCTTGGAAGGTAACTTCACTGAGTCCCGTGCATCCGAACAGTAAGTTGTTCATTCCCACAGTAGACAGCCATGGTTCCCTTCGTCTTTGGCATTATTGACTAGGATTGAGTTGTGAAGCTGAAATTTGCTGTTCAAATGTCTTTAATGAAAACAATTCAGTAGGATGACTAGAGTTTTGCTTTCTCACTTCTTCAGTTTAAAGTAATAAAAACATTACATTGAAATACAAAGAATGAAAAATTAAACACTTCAAAAAAGGGCTGAACAAGTTTAATGTGATATTACATATTTCCAGAAGTGAGACACTAATGCATAGGTGTCCCAATCAAAGGTCTCAAAATCAAAAATATGGTTACCATTACATTTCTATTCTTAATGTAGCACTGGCTTTTGTTTCAGGCTCTGGAAGAGCTGGACAACAAAGCAATTGCATAAATAAACATAAACCTGTCATTCTTTTCAGCTGTGTTTTCAAAAAAAAAAAAAAAATCATGATTGTGAGTTTGGAAGACTTGAGGAAGGCCATTCATGTTACCCAGGAGAATACAAATCAATAAAAGTTCATGGCTCAGAGGTTCTCATTGATTGGAACATACTGGTAGCACAGTAATTTCAAAAACCAATGCAGGGTTTGCCAACCACACCACATTTTGTGATCGTACACAACAAAATGTTATGACCTAGAAACAGCTCTCTACAGTACAGGCCTTTGAGTGTCTTACTGTGTTTGACTCCAATATGGATCAGCTAAACACTGACCATTTGAAATGTATTTCAGAAAATTATAAAACTCATAGAACATAAAATGTTTAATATAAAAAATCCATAAAATATCATGAAGACAAAAGAGAAAATTAATTTTTCAAAGAAAACTGTATTTTGTAAAAAGGTACTTAAATGCCATGTAAGACCCCATAAAAACATACCCAGCTAAACTCTTCTGTTCATTCATTAGCTGTTGAAGACATTATTGGCTGTCACAGTCAATTCATGCATGTTGCTATGCCAGTAATTAAATTCAAGTCAGCAAGGGAGAAAAAAAAATTCCACTCCTATTGCTCAGAGACATATCTCAGTTAAATTCTCAAGCAAAAATAGCCTTCTCTATCAGTTATTGCTGTGAAAAAAAGCAGATTGTGTCTGACCTGTATTGTAGCTTATTCTGAGTCATGGGATACATTGTGAAAGCAATGTCCACAGTTCCAAATCATGTAACAAAGTTCTGCATGGTACATTCACTCCTGCTGAGCCAAAACACAATATTTAATTGAAGTATAAATAAATAACATATGATTTCATGCATTTAAATTTATTTCAAGTTTAATTATTTTTGAGTCATGATAAAACGTACTGCTTGGGAAAGAAAAAAGTTAAAGATAAAAGGTAGAAACATTAAAGTGATTGTACAAAAAATAGGATGCAGTCTCTTAAGTATTAGTGAACCTTATTTGAATTTCAGACTAAATGAGAAGATAATTAATTTTCAAGCACTTGCTTGGTGTTGGCTCTTAGCTATAACTAATGGGTTGGATGCAAGTCCCCAGCACAACAAGGTGAAAGACCAAGACTGGTCTGGTAAATCCAAGAATGTGATTTATCTCATTTTCTCTTTCATGTACCCTTCCACCACTGACGATAAAATAAAACCTGTTGAAGCAGTCTCTTTTCATCAGTTAAAACTTGTTTTAATAATGTTACATGCAAAGTAGCATATATAATAAAGAATAGAATAAAACTGATTATAAAGTAAAAACATCCTTAGAAAGGATACAATGAAATCGAATGTTTCACTTGGGCCCAGAAAAGTCACCCCTGAGTTAGTCAGTCAGTGGTCTGCAAATTACCCATCTGCCTTTTTCTTTTCACATTTATGCCAGACAGGCCCTTTTATACCCAGGGAGGTTGCGCACGACACTCAGGACAAGGAAGACATGCACAGGATGTTTATATAAAGCAGTTAAACAGGTAAAGAAGCAACACTAGATCTGAGGGGGGTTAGCTATTTGATAAAGTGCTGTATGGCGGTCAGGCATTCAGGACTCCTCATTTCCTGAGTCAAAAAGCTGAACAACTGAAGAGCAACTACCCTACAAACTACCCTGTTTTTCTGCTTTTATATGTGTTTTAGTTTCAAACGCAAAAGCAGGTTTTGCATAGATGGAATACATCCATGATCCATCAGGAGCTGTTGTTCAGTTTGGCCTTAATCCTGTCTAATTTTCACAGTCAAAAACTGCATATTGCTTCATTTTCCTCCATCACTTGTGCCATGGCCACAATCTATATCCACAGAAACTGCTCTGGTCTGCAGCTTGTGAAGAATGATTCCTCCCTCAGCCCAGTCTAGATAAAAGACTTTGTAAGCTCCTTCTTTAGTGTCTGGAAAAAAGACTTGACAGTGACTGTTTCTTTTTTTTTTTTTTAGTATGTCTACCGGACTGCTCTAGATAGCTCATACTCCACCTCTGTCTCTAAAGCCGTACAGCAGGCAGAAGAAATTGTCCAAGCATGGATCTACTGCTGAGTGAATGTGGTTCATTTGTCACCCGCTGCCTCTGCATCCCTTGTTAGAAGAACTGGCTGCCAAGAAAGGCAGACACTCCTACACCTTTCTAGCCTATAATGATTATTTTCTTCTTTATTACTTTCAGATAAATATTTCAGGCAAAGAAAACCCACATTTTGTCTGTTTGTGTATTTTTGCTTTTCAATCTACTTTCTTTTCTTCTTTTGTAATTGAATTATATTTGGGTGTTATCTGAAGGCCCATTAAATCCTATCCTTTAGCAGTGTGCCAGAAAATTATTTGACTTCAGGCCATGTGAACAAATATTCTGCCAACCTTTTCTGATTAGCTAAGCTGACTGCTTGCTGTAGCATTTTTCTCTCAAACACCTGACATGCTTTCTTCACCATAGGTGGGGTCCTGTCCTTGTATAATACACAGAGTCCAAACAGTCCTCCCATCTTCCATCTTCTCAGCATTTTTCTCCTCCTCCTCCTAGCAGCTCCCCACTTAGCACCTTACATTGTCCAGAAGTGGAAGGCTGTGTGATAGAGCCTAATCCACAAGCGTAGCTGACTTTTTCCTAGTCGTACTGGACTCAAGGACCAGCAGAGTATGAGACACTCGAACATCTGCACTGTTATGGAGTGCCCCTGTGGCTGCTCCAAGTGGTGTGGTTTTGGGCAGACTTCTGGGTGAACTTTAAACGGGGTGGAAAGTAGTGCAGAAGGGACAGACAGTGTCTTTCAGAAAGAAATAAAGGTAAAAACAAGAGGAAATTCTTCTGTTAAGAGTCCAGAAGATAGGAGATGCAATAATACACCACATTTCTTCTTTAATGTAGGAATAAGGATTAGAAAAAAGAAGTGGGTAGTCTCAAGATGCTTACCTCAGAACCAGACATTAGAGATATTTTAGGCTGAGATACAGCACAATTGCTTATTTACTGCACAGATCTCCTGTGGGCTGATAAGGAGGTACCTTTATGGGGAAATTTCTTAGCATTTTTGTATGCCTGGTCAACTCCTCCTGATAGCCTGTGAATTTTGTCTCTTCAACAAAATTGTCTCATTGTCCAGGTCAGCCTCATGTTATTATTTATTATCAGTTACCAATTACCAATTTCCTATTATAAACTCTCTATTATCTATTGTTATCTATTATCCATTATCAATTTCCTGTTATCTATTATCTGTTATTATCATCATAATCATTGTTATAACTCCCAAGTAGGTACAGACTGACAATATAGATTTTTGCAGGATCCTGGACATTGAAGTTAGGCTGACTCTATGGTCTTAGCATTAAAATTTTGACATAAACTTCAGAGACAAGGTCCTTAGAGGTGTTGCAGATGCTGAGACCAAGCTCATAAAAAGCCTGTATATACTGGATGACCTTGAAGCCTGTATATACTGCATGATCTTGAAGCTAAGCAAATACTTTTTAACACAGGTTCTTCTGTAAGGATGGCAAATCTGAGGAGAAATAAACATCACTAGAGCCACGTAGAAACATCCTCCCAGCTGTCCCAGGTGGCAGTGTCCGTAAAAGTAAACACTGGCTGACAATACTTGTCTTCATTGTATTTCAGTGTACTCCATCACAGTAGAAGGGTCTTACTATAACCTCCATCTTGAAATGCGTTATACGTTTAAATACAACTAAAGTAGAACAGAGGTTAGGTTAGAAAAAATACCTTCACATGCAAAAGCAATCCCACCACCCTGCAAATCACTTATTTTTGTTTTTAAGCCAAAAGAACAGCACATCTTACTGCAAGGAAAACTCAATTTCCAGATTTACTGGGCTACAAAGTGAATACAGATTCCCCATGTTCCAAAATTAAGCATGAATTGCTGAGATTTCCTTGCCTCAAATAATTATGACTTCTAATTACAGCAAGATTTCATTTGCATATATCCCAACCTTACCATGCAAACTAAGAAGAGTTAAGGTATATTGCAAAAAGATATGTCTAAGAATAGGCACCCAACAGGATCATTATAAAAATATGTTTCTGTATCACCTGTAAGTTCAAAACACTTCCACATATGGTCATGGCTTAATGCTTCCTGCTGCTCTTCTCATGCTCATGTTCTTCTTTCAAGTCCCCTCTGCAATTACTAGTATGTTGGAGCCAGTGAGCAGGGAGTAAATCACCCCCAAACTGGTTCTTTTATGATCCCTCCTGCTGTTGTTCCTCCTCTTCCAGCTGCTTCTCCTTCTGTTATTTTGCCATTTTACAGAATAAGCGTGATAATATGAATTTTGCAGGCTCATCAGTTGACAAATATTTTTGAAAAAGAGTGCCAGCCTTTAAGAATTCCAGTTTCCATAATGTTTGTTTGGTAATTTTTATAATAATTTCCAATCTGGTAGCCAGTTTAGTACTGAGCACTATATGGGGGCTAATTTGGCATTGCTTTTGCCTCTATAAAGTCATACAAGTTGCCAACAAGAGCGTGACAACATTATCTGTAGTTGAACTTCACATGGGAAACACAGTAGAACGGACTTTTATGAGTGTTACAGAATTTTAAAGATTTTATCTAAAAGTCTTGTGGGTTGGGTTTTTTTGTCCAATTACCATAGTGTCATCCAGTATAATTCAAAAAGCTCATGTTATCCTCTTTACTATGCAAAAGCCATAGAAAGTGAATACTCCTCTATCCCCACATTAAAGTTTGGGAGTCTCATTTGGGAAAGACAAGTTGTCCCAGTGTGCCATCTTTTCCTCATAAAGCACCAGCTTCAACAGAACAGCCATCAAGTATTCTCGCTATTATTTCAACTAATAGAGCTATTTAAGGCAGTAGATAATTGGGCACATTGTGGATTCATCTGCCTTTCACTTCCAGTACTTCAAAGATTAACAAAATTAATCCAACAGGCAATAAAATCTTTAAGACCTGAAACAACTATTTGGAATACTGCCAAAACTAAAGGTAGTATCTGTATCTTAAAATGCCTCATTTGCAAAGCAACTCTTCTGTAGATCTTTACCCTAATGACATTTATCACATGTTTTCCCTTTAGATACTCAGAAGAAATCATGTGTGCTCAAAAAAGACACTGCTTTATCGGTTATGCAGGCATTTGGGTTTTGTCTCATCTTTTGTTCTGCATTCAGTGCTCCAGCAGAAATCTGAATGGCCACCTGCTTTACATCCAAGATCATCATGAATTATACCAGGTCTGTGTTGATAAACGCCATTTGAAAGAATTTTTCTGGATTTACCTAAATTGAAATAAATTATCTTATGATAACAAAACACAAAATTATGTTTAAAAAGAAAAACTGAATGAAAAAAATGTAATAGGATAGGCCTACCGTTTAGTATATTTCCCACTTAATGCAAGAATACTCTTTTTATATAGTTTCTTCTATCATTTTGACCCTAGTTAACAGTATCTCATTTGATTAAATTCCTCCTTTTTTTTATACATTATAACAGGACATATCTCTCAATAAGAATATCTTTATTTTCTTACTTTCATCGCTTTTATATTCCTTGCAACACATTGCAAAAAATCTCTTTTATCTTTCGATATTAAGGTTTGTTATCTTATCCAATTAGCCAAAACTAAATTGAATTCTCTGTACACTGGTCATATCTTTGTGATGTCTGGGTATTGAAATATGAATGCTATGTCACTAGATTACATAAAGAAGGATACAGCCTCCCTGTTTCATGTTCATATTCTCTTCATATGCATTTTAGAAAATCACAACAGATTTTTCCTTCTGCCATGTCAAATTGCAAGGTAATACATAATTAACTAGGTAGGAAATGTAACAGAAAAGAGAATATTTATATCCTGCAGGGTCAAATAATATTTTGAACTGTTCCTTAACAAGGACTTTGAGTTTACAATCCTCTCTTTAGTGGACTTAAAATTGCCGCCAGTTCTATTCATATCATATGCCTGCAGAGACCTTTTTTAGTCTTTAGAGAACAATTGAAACTTTCCATCTTTCATCAGGAGTTTTTGATGGTGCATTGACTACTATGAGGTGCAGAATTATAACGGCTTCTTCTGTCCTTCTCTGACCTGTTCTTTACGTGAGATATCACATGAGCAGCCTTTGGAACTCCTTCTGAAGTTCTGACCACATGGAAAAGAAATATGGCCACAGAGCACAACAGTGGCTTCCTGTCTAGATGACCCATTTTCAGCCCACTCCTGTCAGGTTTTCTTTACACTCCTATCGCAGTTGAATGATCTCCCTGAACTTGGTTGTTCTCTGTTGTGTTCCTAAACCATAGGGCCCCATATACTGCTACTGAATTTTGCTTTGAAAACCTTTTGCATTATTCTGCTTATAAAGATTATACATTTTTTTCAGGAATATTCCGTGATTGTTTTCTCATCATAATTCTTCTACGCATAAAAATACCTTCTGCCTAGAATATCATCCTTATCATCCTTGAAAAAAACAGTGAAAACTGAAAAAACACAGAATTGCATCTTTCTGATTATATTTTCTCACCTAAGATTCTACCTAGAGTTTAAAAAGAGTGTTCATTATATAGCATATGACTTTTAAAATGTAAGTTTATGTTTCATTATGTTTTTCTTTTTCCGCACATGCTAGAACACAAGTGTAAGTCCTGCACAATACCATGCATCGAAAGTAAATGTAAGATTCATATTTTAAAGATACACCATTAAGTACAGTACTGTTTATCATACTCCGAGCTGCAGATAACGTCATCACAATGTTTGAACAGCCACTTGCAAATCAGGATGCGATAGATAATGAAATGAAAGTAAGGCCATTATCTGCTTTCTTCCATTTTGCTCCATTTAATTTGTAAAAATTAATGTAAAATTCAGTTTTCCAATTCTCATTGTGAGGTCACATAAAATTAAAACTATTCATTTCCATAAACAACAAAACAGTGGAGGAAAAGAAGGTTATCAGGAGTAGTCAGCATGGATTCACCAAGGGGAAATCATGCTTGACCAATCTGATAGCCTTCTACGATGGCATGACTGGCTGGGTAGATGAGGGGAGAGCCGTGGATGTTGTCTACCTGGACTTCAGCAAGGCTTTCAACACAGTCTCCCATAATATCCTGCTAGGGAAGCTCAGGAAGTGTGGGCTGGATGAGTGGTCGGTAAGGTGGATTGAGAACTGGCTGAATGGCAGAACTCAGAGGGTCGTCATCAGCGGCGCTGAGTCTAGTTGGAGGCCTGTAGCTAGTGGTGTCCCCCAGGGGTCAGTACTGGGCCCAGCCTTGTTCAACTTATTAAACAATGACCTGGATGAAGGGACAGAGTGTACCCTCAGCAAGTTTGCTGATGACACAAAACTGGGAGGAGTGGTAGATACACCAGAAGGCTGTGCTGCCATTCAGCGTGACCTGCACAGGCTGGAGAGTTGGGCAGAGAGGAACCTGATGAGGTTCAACAAGAGCGAGTGCAGGGTCCTGCACCTGGGGAGGAACAACCCCATGCATCAATACAGGCTTGGGGCTGACCTGCTGGAGAGCAGCTCTGCGGAGAGGGACCTTGGTGTCCTGGTGGACGACAGGTTGACCATGAGCCAGCAGTGTGCCCTGGCTGCCAAGAAGGCCAGCGGGATCCTGGGATGCATTAGGAGGAGTGTGGCCAGCAGCTCGAGGGAGGTTCTCCTTCCCCTCTACTCTGCCCTAGTGAGGCCCCATCTGGAGTACTCTGTCCAGTTCTGGGCTCCCCACTTCAAGAAAGACGAGGAGCTACTGGAGAGAGTCCTGCGGAGGGC